>Ga0316206_1001893_pt1 | contig 16038 bp, 10 predicted proteins | sample 6monthpyrite_MG_FD_204942 | JGI IMG/M metagenome (GOLD analysis project Ga0316206, IMG submission 204942) | Microbial mat bacterial communities from mineral coupon in-situ incubated in ocean water Damariscotta River, Maine, United States -... | ecosystem: Environmental > Aquatic > Marine >... | reverse complement strand
CTATGAGTTTGACGTACATCACATCAGTCCTGACTATCAGCCAGATACAGCACCTGACACTACAACCATACTGATCGTATATCGCAAACATGATGATGAAGTTGGATTCACTGAAATCAATCCGATAACAGCCCATCTGATACAAAGCCTGCAGCTCGATCCTGATCAAACCGGAAAACAAATTCTGGAAACTATTGCAAAACAATTGAACCATCCTGACCCAGGCGTTGTCATAACTGGCGGACATGAAATAATGAACCAGTTGCGAGACAGTGAAATATTACTGGGTACTCGCGATATATAACAACAAGTCTCTGATAGACCAAAAGTAAATTACGCAAAATAGCTCACGGTTAAATCAGACAAACATCACCTCAGGAGAGGCCACCATGTTTATGGTAATGCAGAACTTACTTGATCGTACCCGCGCTATTGATTTTCTTGCTCCGCTCGCACTTCGACTCTATCTGGCACCTGTATTCTGGGCCGCCGGTATTAATAAATACAATGGTTTCGAAAATACAGTCGGCTGGTTTCGTGGGTCGCTAGGCCTGCCTATGCCTGAAGTAATGGCCTTTCTGGCAACGTCTACCGAATTAGCGGGTGCTGTGATGCTACTGCTTGGCTTTGGTGTTCGCTGGGTGTCCATACCGCTAATGATAACGATGCTGGTTGCTATTTTTTCAGTACATTGGAAAAACGGCTGGCAAGCCGTTGCCGACCCTGCCACCTGTCTGTTCAATTGCGGGGATGCGATTGATGCGCATAATCGCCGTGACGCTGCCATTAATCTGTTAACCGAGCATGGTAATATTGAATGGCTCACGGGACAAGGTGACCTTGAAATTGCCAACAATGGTATCGAATGGGGTGTCACCTATCTGATTATGTTACTGGCGCTATTCTTTTATGGCGCAGGCAAGTACATCAGCGCAGATTTCTGGATTGCAAAAAAATTCAAACGATAGATTAACCGTTTTTGCCACGGAGAAAAACAGATAGATTATTCCTCCCGTCTAAACTCCTCAGACAATAGATAATCTTCTCCGTGGCTTTTTTATTTCATAAAGGTGGGGAATCCGCCTTTAAAATATTTGCTGACAAACGGTCGCTTATGAGTCCTTAGCAGAAATATTGCTGGGGCAGCATCCTGCAAACAGATGCTGCTTATAGAATAAACTATTCCTGTGGGAGCGGATTCATCCGCGAATATTTTTTCGCGAATAAATCCGCTCCCACAAAAATTATAAATACTTTTAACATGGCTATCATTAACAGTCCTTTTTTACTTATTTTTACCCCACGTATCCCGTAAAGAAACCGTCTGGTTAAATACCAGCATCTGTCCTGCAACATGGCTTTCATCCAGACAATAATAACCTTCGCGTTCAAACTGAAAACCTTCGCCTGCTATCGCATCGTTCAAACTCGCTTCCACATAACATTGCGTTAAGGTAAGCAACGACGCAGGATTAATATATTCCAGATAATGCTTGTCTTCCCCTGCCTGATCAGGCGTCGGATGATTGAATAATAATTCATACTGACGTATTTCTGCCGGTACAGCATGCTCAACAGACACCCAATGAATAACACCCTTGACCTTACGACCCTCAGGTTTTGCGCCTAACGTCGCTTCATCAATCGTACAATGAAGCTCAATGACTTTACCCTTCGCATCCTTGATAACTTCGTCGCAACGAATGACATAGGCATTTCTTAATCTAACCTCGCCACCCGCTATTAAACGTTTAAATTTTGGGGGCGGCACTTCTTCAAAATCATTAGCGTCGATATATATTTCACGACTAAAAGGTATGACGCGCTTTCCCATCGCTTCATTTTGTGGATGATTGGCTGAGTGCAACTCTTCAACTTTATCTTCAGGGTAATTGGTTAACACAATCTTAAGCGGATTCAATACAGCCATACGCCGCGGGGCATTTTCGTTCAGATCATCACGAATGCAGCTTTCCAGAACACCCATTTCAATCAGATTATCAACTTTGGTAACACCAATCCGATCACAGAAAGTCCGAAGGGATGCTGCGGTATAACCACGACGTCTTAACCCGGCGATAGTTGGCATACGTGGGTCGCTCCATCCTTCAACATGACCCTGTTCAACCAGCTCGGTCAGCTTACGTTTGCTGGTGATAGTATATTCAAGATTTAACCGCGAAAATTCGATTTGCTGCGGATGACATTCAACATCCAGGTTATCCAGATACCAGTCATACAAAGGACGATGATCTTCAAACTCAAGGGTACAAAGTGAATGTGTTATCGCTTCAATAGAATCTGACAAACAATGGGTAAAATCATACATAGGATATATACACCAGGCATCACCGGTCTGATGATGAATTACACCATGTCGAATACGATAGATGGTCGGATCACGTAAATTAATATTAGGTGAGGCCATATCAATTTTTGCCCGCAATACTTTCTCACCATCGGCAAATTCACCTGCCCTCATGCGTTTAAATAAATCCAGATTTTCCTCGATACTGCGCTCACGAAACGGGCTTGCCTTACCTGGCTGTGTCAATGTACCTCTGTATTCACGCACCTGCTCAGCATTCAAATCACAAACATATGCTTTTCCAGTCTCAATTAACTGAATGGCATAGTCATACAATCGTTCAAAATAATCAGAGGCATAATACAAACGATCATCCCAGTCAAAACCTAACCAGCTCACGTCTTTTTTTATTGCATCAACAAATTCGACATTTTCTTTATGCGGGTTCGTGTCATCAAACCTGAGATTGCATGTACCCTGATAATCACGAGCAACACCGAAGTTAAGGCAAATTGATTTCGCATGCCCAATATGAAGATAGCCATTCGGCTCTGGTGGAAAACGTGTCGCAACCTTACCTTTATTTTTCCCTGCATCGATATCGGCGTCGATAATATGGCGAATAAAATTACTGGGAGTTGATGAAGCATCAGCACTCATAGGTCTTCCTCTAATTAACGGGTAATACTCGGCGCATTTTATCCTGTCCAACCATTTTCTGCCAGAATTTAAGCTAATTACTGGTAATAACTCTGCTTTGGCTCTATATTTTATCCACTGACAAGATAATACTTGCAAGGAGACATCCCGATGATAAAACTAAAATCTATCACTATGCTGTGTTTCATTTTATTACCATTAGTCACCTGGGCAGAAAAACCCTTCTCGATCGGGATTTTTCCATATGTCGCACCCGTAAAACTGGTTGCACACCAAAAAGAGTTAATTAAGCATCTGGAAAAAGGGATATCCAGCCCTATTAACATAGTAACGGCAAAGAATTTCAAGGTGTTTATCAGCAATGCAAAAAAAGGGCTGTATGATGTATTGTATACTGCACCTCATCTTGCCTATTATCTTGAAAAAGAAATGGGGTACAAACGCATCGCAATGACACAACATCACATTCAGGGTGTCTTTATTGTTAGACAAAAATCACCTTATAAACAAATATCTGACATTAAGGGCAGTAAAATATCAATAGCACCACCCCTGGCTATTCTTCACCAAATCGCCATAACACAATTAAAAAACTCTGGCCTGATACAAGATAAAGACTATCATCTCAATATCACAAAAACCCATGACAATGCTATTTTCTCTCTCTATAACGGAGAAAGCGATGTTGCCGTCACAGGCATTAAGTTATGGAAAAATCTAAACAGCGCTTACAAGAGCAAACTGCGCGTTCTAACACCATCGGACAAAATACCTGGCTTTATGATCATGGCACACCCTGATATTTCTGATACCATTATTACCAAGCTCAGAAAACAGGCATTATCATTTAATAACACCAAAGCCGGCAAGAAATATCTTTTTAAGGGCCTCAAGAATATTGATAATAAAACCATGCGGTCGCTGGCAATATATAGCTCAATTATAAAATAACAATTCATGCTGATTAACAAAATATCTAAATCATTACCCCTTAAACTAATATTCGCCAGTGTGATTGTAGAAGTCATCATGCTGACCTTGCTTGTAAGTAACAGCGTTCGTATTATTAACAACACTATCGATGAGCATACCCGCCTGCAAAAACAGATTGTCAGCCCATTACTGGAGAGTGCACTCAGCACCCACTTTTTTACCCGGGACTTCGTAACACTGACACATATACTGGAAAAATTGCAAAAAAATAACCAAACAAGCTTCACCTATATCACAGTAATGGATAACCAGGGAAAAATATATGCCAAAACCGGCAATTACGTGCCCGACCAGATCGCTAATCAACTGGTTAACACAGATAACCCTGTTTTTCATGGGAAGACCGACTTAAAGTTATCAGGAGAGAAAATAGGCGAAGTTCATTACGGCATGTCTAATGCTTTATTTTTTGCTTCCAAAAACGCGCTTTTCAAGCAAGGTATCATTATCGCTATATCCGAAATTATCCTGACCGCACTTTTACTAGGACTAACCGGTTATCTGCTTACACGTCATCTATATAAGCTCATCAGTGCGATGCAATATGTCAGTGAGGGGCAATATGATACCGATATCAACATCAACACTAAAGATGAAGTCGGACAATTAGCTAAAGGCTTTAATAAAATGAGCCATGCCATCAGAGAACGGATCGATGACATCACTGATGAAAAGGAGCGCATTCAGGTTACCTTTGAGTCAATAACCGATGCTGTTATTACAACCGACAAGTCTGGAAATATTGATCATATTAATCCCGCTGCAGAATATTTAATTTCCTGTAATAAAAACAATGTACTGAATCAGGCACTTGATAACATTCTACTGCTCCAAAATGCAGCTACGCTGAAGCCCGTAAAACTATTCGAACTCTGTGAGAAACAAGGTATCGTTCATTTCTCTGGTGAGAAAATTATATTAACTAACCAGAATAACACAGCACTACACATCCAGTTATCGGCCGCATCTATCAATGACCATAATCAACGTACCATCGGGTACCTGGTCGCTTTTCATGATATCACTGAACATATCAATCGAAACAAAGAACTGGAACAGCATCGCAATAACCTCGAAGCACTCGTGTCCATACGCACTCGTGATCTTGAAGCTACTAACATCAAGCTGGTAACGGCAAATAAAGAACTGGAATCATTTAGTTATTCTGTTTCCCATGATCTTCGCTCACCGCTTCGAAGCATTAATGGCTTTAGCAAAATCATACTGGAGGACTATTCGGAAACACTTGATAATGAATGCCAGGATCACTTGCTACGCATACAAAATGCCGCCAACCGAATGGGCGAAATTATCGATGACTTGTTGCTACTGTCCAGGACTATCCGTGCTGAGCTGAATCGATCCAGTGTCAATATCAGTAACATATCCAATTCAGTCATCTCAGGTTTTCATCACACTCTCGCTGAACGAAAAGTAAATTTTAATATTGAAAATAATATCATTGTCAATGCAGACAAACACCTAATACGGACAGTCCTTGAAAACCTGCTGGAAAATGCTTGCAAGTACACTGGTAAAACCGAACATGCTGAAATCACTCTTGGTTCAGAAATGCGCAATAATGAGCTTGTCATTTTTATCAGGGATAATGGAGCTGGATTTGATCTTAAATCTGCAGGAAAGATGTTCGAACCTTTTCAAAGACTACATAATAACCAAAACTTCAGTGGTACAGGTATAGGACTGGCGACAGTACAACGAATTATTCACCGACATGACGGTCGTATATGGGCTGACTCCAAACCCGGAGAGGGCGCAACCTTCTTTTTCACACTTCCCGCGAGATAAAAAAATAAAATCTTAACAACAATTATTTAGCAGCAAGCAGTTCAATTTGATATCCATCCGGATCTTCAACAAAGGCAACAATAGTTAAACCTGCATTCATTGGGCCTGCTTCACGTATCACTTTACCACCGGAATCTTTAATTCGTTTTGCTGCCTGATAGACATCATCCACTTCAATAGCAAGATGGCCAAAGCCATTACCCATGTCATATTCACTGATATCCCAGTTATGGGTTAGCTCAATGACGGTATGTTCAGATTCATCAGCATATCCAACAAATGCCAATGTGAATTTTCCCTCAGGATAATCTTTTTGACGCAGTAATTTCATACCTAATATTTGAGTATAAAAATCAATTGAACGCTGAAGATCACCCACGCGTAACATAGTATGTAATATTCTCATATAGATCTCACTTTACGTTTCACATTCTCACCTGAGAACCGGGATGGCTTGTCGATATAAAAACCCTGAACATAGTCTACACCAATATCTTTTAGACACTGTAAAATCTCATTATCTTCAACAAATTCTGCAACCGTTTTAATACCCATTAGATGACCAATTTTATTGATAGAGGCTACCATGGCATAGTCAACCGGATCATGTGCGATGTCACGTACAAAACCACCATCAATTTTCAAATAATCAACATCGAGATTTTTTAAATATGCGAATGAACTCAGGCCACTGCCAAAGTCATCCAGTGCAAACTGACAGCCTACGTCATGTAAACGATCAATAAAGATTCTAGCGCTATCAAGGTTGGCCACTGCTGCTGTTTCTGTAATTTCAAAACAAAAACGTGAAGCATCGATCTTCTGGTTTTTTATACTTTCTAGGATAAACTGCAAGGTTGACTCATCACCCACTGACTGCCCGGAAAGATTGATTGTGAAATAAGTATCATCACCTTCATATTGATCATACATTGAAAATAGTTCCCGGATTACCCAGCGGTCTATTTTTGTCATTAAATGATAACGCTCTGCTGCCGGGATAAATGCGCCTGGTAACACAACATCACCATTTTCATCCAACATACGTACCAGTATTTCAGAATACTGTCTTTCTTCAGTATTTAACGGCTGTATAGTCTGACTGTAAATAGTAAAACGTCCTTCTTCCAATGCTTGCTGAATTCGATTGACCCATTGCATCTCATTCTTGTGTTTAACCAGATCTGTATCACCATGCTGATACTTGTGAACACGATTTCTACCCTGTTCTTTTGCAACATAACAGGCTGCATCAGCTTCACTCAGTAATTCAGTGACATTAATACTGTCTTTGGATATCGGCACCATACCAATACTGACACCCAACTCAAAATATTTTTCCTGCCAGACAAAGCGGAAGTCCTCTACGGCCTGACGTATCTTTTCCACAATATTTTCAGCACGATCCAGTGTACAGCCGATCAGCAGAAGACCAAATTCATCACCACCCAGTCGTGCAAAGATATCACGCTCTCGAACAATCTCAACCAGAACCTGGGCCAGTTGTTTTAACAGTTTATCTCCCGCGGTATGTCCGCAGGTATCATTAACGATCTTGAACTGATCAAGATCCATATAACATAACGTATGTTTGACGCCTGTTTTTTTACTGGTTTCAAATGCCTGATCCAGCTGTCGATCAAATTCCCTGCGATTTATCAGACCTGTCAGTGCATCATGAGATGCCTGATAACTCAGTTGCTGAGCCATTTTCCACATTTCGGATACATCATGCATAACCATGACGACACCAATAATTTGTCTGCTTTGATTACGCATCGGCGAGACTGTCAACTTAACAGCGAAACGGGTACCGTCATTCCTGATCGCGTGAATATGATCCGAGAAAATAATAACCTCTTCTTCAGTAAGACATTTTTCAACCGGATTTGGCAACGGAACCTGGGTTTCAGCATCAGCGAACTGCAAATAATCTGTCAATCGTTGATCTTTAACTGCATCAAGAGAACAACCGGTCATCTGCTCTGCATATGGATTAAGAAATTCTATGCGCCCTTGTACACTTAGTGTAACGACGCCATCACCAATAGAATTCAAGGTTATATGAGCGCGCTCCTTTTGCTCAAACAAGCGTGCCTCGGCATTTTTCAATTCGGTAATATCACGCGTGACACCTTCAATACCACTTACATTTCCGTCTTCATCAATATAATAATGCGCACTGGTTGACACCCATACCTGCCGCCCGTCTTTGTGCCACATCGCTGCCTGGTAATTTTGCACACTGCCATGATGTTCGCGCAAAACCCGAAGAAACTTTTCACGACCATCTTTTTCAACATACAAGCTCCCCAGATCCATACCTAAAGATTCTTCATAACCATAACCCAGCATATTGACAATCGATTGAGAAATACGAACAACTTTGCCTTCCTGATTAGTTCTATAATAGGTATCCTGCATGTTATCCAGTATTGAACTAAGCTCTTTTTCTGACTTACGTAACCGACGTTCACCAAGATTACTTTCTGTTACATCAGAAAAAGTTAACACCCCACCTGAATTATCGCCTGCCTGATTATGTATAGTCTGACCACTCACCAGTATATTACTATGCAAGCCACTTGATACGAGAATTAACTCCTGATTATAAATTTCTTCACCCTGCAAAACCCTGGTAAACGGGTTTTTATTTTTACTTATTGCTGTTACACCATCGACCTCAAAGAGATGAAAATAACTTTTCCAGTGTGTATTTTTACTTTCGAGATCACTGATTCCTGCTATATTCTTAACAGCGTCATTTATGAGTGTTAACTCTCCATTCATATTAAAGGCTACAACGCCATCCGATATATTATTTAATATCGCTCTCAGAAAATTACGCTCAGTATTCAGAGACTGTTCCAGCAAAAGACTTTCGGTAATTTTTCGTTCTATATTACCTGTTGTTTGAACCAGCTTCCGGTTTAATAAAATAATACGTAACAAAAATAAAATCATTGCGACAACAACAGCCAAAGCCACAACAATCCAGAGCAGATATTTCTTGAATAATAACATCGGCGAAAATGCATGATTATTCTTATATGGACCGACTTGCAGTTGTTGCATTAAATCATGTACGGGTTCATATGAATGCGGAGATACCCAACCTGTTACTCGTGTTTTTCCCAGCCTGATGATATTTCCAGGCATCGACAGTAATGCTGCATTCACCTTATTTGCCAATGATTTCGATGTTTTAGCGAGCCGTGAAAATGGCCATTCAGGGTACATAACTGTACTTAATAATAACGGGAAATTACCATTCTTCTGTTTATTTAATATTTTAAAATCTTCAAGTCTGATTTTTCCTTTTTCAGCAAGTGCTTCCAGCAGTCCGGTTCTGACTGTGCCCGCATCAACAATGCCATTTTTCACAGCCATAACAACAGCACTTTGTGGAAAACCGCTGAACTGAAGCTCTTTTATGTCTGAAAATGGATCAATGTTGTTTTTCTTTAATACATACCAGGCCATCTGGAAACCTCCAAACGCACCGGGTTTAACTCCCATAAAGGTTTTATCTTTCAGGTCTGGAATCGTTTTTATTGCCTGATTATCTGCACGGGTAAAAACGACCGCACCAAAAGACCTGAGGCGTCGACCAGCATATGACTTTTCCATTGTAACGATCGCACGAATATTAAATCTTTTCTCCAGATCTATATAATTACCTGGATTGGTTAATATAAAATCAATGCTATGCCGCTGAACTTCAGTACGCGTTTCAGATAAGTCCAGAGGTACAATGCGGAAAACATAGCCAGGCAATTCCCTGTCCAGATATCTGGCCAGAGGCTGCCATGTTTTAAGGGCAACGTCACCCCCTCTATGCGCCAGAACTCCGATCTTAACCAGATGCTCTGCGCGCACAGGGGTAGCTGACAATAAAATAATGGTGCCGACAATAAAATACCACCAACCCGAAAATATCGGGCTGTTCGTCGGGTAATCTTTTAGTCGACTACTTTTATTCATTCAATAATTTCTTACCTTTTCTTTCTTGCAGCAATACGCAAACGTAAGGCATTTAATTTAATGAACCCTTCTGCATCCTGCTGATTATAAGCACCTTCATCATCTTCAAATGTCGCTATATTTTCATCAAACAAACTATCGGTATCTGACATACGACCGACAACAACGACATTGCCTTTATATAATTTTAACCGCACCTTGCCATTCACTGTTGCCTGTGAAGCATCTATCATCTTCTGTAGCATCTCACGTTCAGGGCTCCACCAGTAACCGTTATAAACCAGACTGGCATAACGCGGCATCAGTTCGTCTTTCAGGTGCGCAACCTCACGATCCAGGGTGATGGATTCAATAGCACGATGCGCCTTTAGCATAATGGTTCCCGCCGGTGTTTCATAACATCCTCGCGATTTCATACCAACATAACGATTTTCTACAATATCGTCACGACCAATTCCATTTTCTCCGCCAGTTTTATTCAATTGCTCCATCACCGTGGCCGGCGTCACTGCCTTACCATCAATTTCTGTAATATCGCCATTACGGTAAGTTAACTCTATATATGTTGGTTGGTCTGGTGCTTTCTCAGGAGATACTGTCCAGCGCCACATGCTATCTTCTGGCTCCGACCATGGATCTTCCAGTATGCCCCCCTCATAGGAAATATGAAGTGAATTTGCATCCATTGAATAAGGTGATTTCGTGCCCCGCTTCTGCTCAACACTGATATTATTTTTCTCAGCATACGCCAGTAATTTTTCACGTGAATTCAAATCCCATTCACGCCAGGGCGCGATCACATGTACTTCTGGCATGAGCGCATAAGCGCCCAGTTCAAACCGTACCTGATCATTACCTTTACCGGTTGCCCCATGTGAGATCGCATCGGCACCTGTTTCTTTTGCGATTTCAACCAGGCGTTTCGAAATCAATGGCCGTGCTATTGATGTACCCAGCAGATACTCACCTTCATAAATCGTGTTGGCACGAAACATCGGAAACACAAAGTCTTTTGCAAATTCTTCACGCAAGTCTTCTATATATATTTCCTTGATTCCATAAGCTTCGGCTTTCGCACGTGCCGGTTCAACTTCTTCACCCTGACCTATATCAGCAGTAAAGGTAACCACCTCACATTTATACTCATCTTCCAGCCACTTGAGGATAACCGAGGTATCAAGTCCACCTGAATAAGCCAGGACGACCTTATTGATATCTGCTTTCGACATGATCTACTCCACTCAATAATCTTTTGTTTTATTATGAACGCTTCTGATATTTTCGATAAATCCAGACATTTCGCAACAAAGGTCTTAATTCTGCAACCCTGCTTTCGCCAGGAATGCCGGAACTCGAGTTAATCAGATGTTCTATAACGTAAATAACGCCAGGTCATAAATACCTGGCGTTATCAAGGTACGGCTATTATACCTGTATTAATAATAACTGTAAGCTACTCTCGCACGAGCTCAACACGTACCCTGCGATTCACAGCCCGCCCCTTGCTGGTGCGATTGCTCTCTGCCGGTTTACGCTTACCGAAATATTTCACAAACATCTTGCTAACAGGCACTTTTTTCTGCAATAAGTACTCACGTACCGATCTCGCCCGCTGTTCTGACAACAGGTTATTATAACTATGCGTACCACGATTATCCGTATGACCACTGACTGATACTTTCTTCACACTTGGGTCACGTAACAAAAAGGCTGCCACTGCGTCCAATTGGCGCTTTGCTCTATTTGTTAACGTATATTTTGCAGAAATAAAATTGATCATGGTATGTTTTACTTTTTCATAATCATAGGGAATGATTTGGGCCATACAAACCCGGAATTTCTCGAGTGATTGGCGAAAACGTACCGGAGAAAGAACCGCAGAAATATCATCACGACCATCCCCCCAATCCTTGAAATAAAATACCGGTGACATCCCTTTTTCCAGTTCTGATAAAAGTCGCAGACTCATTGCGCGATTAAACCGAAAGGGTGTTTCGCCTTTACGATACTTATAGTTACCCAGATCGCGTTTTTTTTGATTATGTTTCCAGTCTGGCGCCAGCGAAGCAACAGCAAAGTTGCCTTTTTTAACCGGTGCCTGCTGAACATAAAAATGAAACTGTGGCTGTTTTCCTGCTAATTGATAAAACTCACCCCGACCAAAATATTTAACCGGATGAGTCAGGGTACAACGTAATGAAGAGGATGTGGTTTTCCAGGCAGAATCTTCCAATGTTGCCTCATAATGTACAGCACTCGCCATTACCTGGCAGGTAACCAATATCAGTATGGGCAGGCTTAACAGACGCATAACAACTCCGTTTTAGTCAATAATCCTGATTTTCAGGAATCTTCCCTAATATTAGCGGTCTGACAGCGCTTTTCTTTATAGAAAAGCGCCTGTTTTAAGCTTTATTTACGCTTACTACGACGTAAACGGGACAATAATCGCCTTGCCATTTCACCAAACATCTCAGTCTGGGTCGGATGTGGATGAATCGCCTGTGCTACCTGATCCAGCGTCATATCTCCGGCAACCATCATCACACCTTCACCAATCAGGGTGTCTGCATGGTCAGCAAGATAATGTACACCCACAATGCGACGACTGGATTTGTCAGCAACGATCTTGATCATTCCATGAATTTCATTAGTAATCATGGCTTTGGCATCAATACTCATTGGCATTTTAACCTCAACTGCATCAATCCCTTTTGCCTTGGCCTGTTCGAGAGACAAGCCTACAAATGCTGCTTCTGGTCGCGTAAAGATGACACCACTGTCTTTATCCTGGTCATATTGCATGTCTTCGCCCAGAATAGTGGCTGCTGCTACCCGACCTTGCTGCCCGGCAGTATGTGCCAGCATTAATCCACCGACGACATCGCCTACAGCAAAAATATGCGGTACATTGGTGCGGGAACGTGTATCTGCTTTAATAACACCCTTGTCGACGGCTACACCTGTTTTATCTAACTGCAGTGGCTCAAGTACTGGACGTTTACCGGTTGCCATAATCACATAATCACAGCTGAAGGTATGGTCCTTATCATCCGTATCGGTATAAACCAGTTTCATCGCACCCGGTTTACCTTTAATAGACTTAACCTGAACTGATGTATGAATTTCCAGGTTCTTATCTTCATTCAAAACGGCCGTCAGGTGTTTTGCAATTTCCGGTTCAACTTCAGCCAGAATGCGTTCCTGACCTTCGAATAACTTCACCTTGCAACCAAAGTCCTGGAATATTTGCGCCATTTCCATACCAATGGCACCCCCCCCAATTACACCCAGACGTTTGGGTGCCGACTCCAGTCCCCAGACTGTATCCGAGGTCAGAATGCCACCTGTTTTCAGACTTTGTTCTGCACCTGGAATAGGTGGCACAAAAGGTGGCGCTCCGGTTGCTATTACCGCACAACCAAAACTGATTTTTTCGCCCTGACTACCGTCTCCCACTGCTGCTCGTTGATGCGGGTTATCATTATTACCGCCGGTATCAACGAATACAGTATGGTCATCTTCAAAACGAGCAAAACCCTGAATGACTTTTATCTTCACACCCTTATCAGTTTTGAGCGCCATGTCACCACGTGTTTCCAGTACGTGCTTGCGTGTTTTCTCAAGCCTGGTCCAGTTTAATGTTGCCTGGGTTGTGCCTTCCACTCCCAGGTGTTCATCATGTGCCCGGTCACGAATACGATCAGCCGCAGCTCGCCAGGCTTTTGACGGAATACAGCCCCGCCATAAACACTCACCCCCCGGATAAGGGCTGTCATTAATCATCGCAACCTTAAGACCATGAGCAACCAGATCACGTGCGCAATCCTCTCCACCCGGTCCACCACCAATGACTACAACATCATAATCCCAGTCACCTTCCGGAATGGCCGGACCCGTTGGCCCCATCCAGCTATCTGGTTGTTCTATCAGTCCTTTCAGGGTATTCAGATATAAAGCAACTTCAGCCCCATTGACCACACGGTGATCCGCAGTAATCGTCAACGGCATGCCATCCGGGCCCGCTGCAGCAATGGCCAGAATAGCAGCAATGCCCGGGGTAGGTATCGCGTCAAAATAACTGACACCCAACATACCCATATTAGAAACCATAAAGGTCGGATTGGCATATTCATTGGGTGACAAACGTCGTTTGCGTGCTTTATCGAGCAAACCTTTCCAGTCATCATTCAATTGTTCCAGACTATTGGATTCACACGCACGTAAAACAGGAACGACCAGACCGCCACCATCGGCAGAAACGGCCATACCAATATCAACCTGACTACGCTCGACCAGTTTATCTACCGGTTGGTAACACCAGTTCATGGTGGGATGTTTTTGCATTGCCAGCGCACACGCCTTGGCAATACTGACTGTAACTGACACCCCTTTTTGCTTGGATGCCTTGATCAGTGCCGAAGGTATCGCATTAACCGTGACATTAAAGGTCGGCATACTTAACGATGAAGACATGGAGTGACTAACCGCTTTCTCCATAGCATTCATTGGACGACCATTACCCGGCACATTGACTTCCGCAACAACAGCTGCACTGGCAGCCGCCGCAGGCTGACTACCCTTTACATCTACTGCAACGATGACACCATCAGGGCCTGTACCATTCACACTGCTCAAATCAACACCGGACTGGCCTGCAATTTTACGTGCATAGGGCGTCGCCTGCTTACCTTGTGGACGGGGAACAGGTTCTGCTGAACCCGTTGCGGGCTGGACTTGATGTGTACTGACTGAAGCGGCAACGCTACCCGATGGACTTGTAGTCGCAGGCTCACTTTCAGATGCCGATGAAACAACCGCACTATCTCGAACAACCTGGTCTTCAGTTTCAACCAGATAGGCCATTGGACCACCCACGGGTACAACACTGTCAACATCTGTAATCGGACCGGACAAAAAACCTTCTCGAAACACTTCGACATCCATGATCGCTTTATCGGTTTCTACCTGAGCAACAATGTCGCCCCGTTCTATGCGATCACCCAGTGACTTAACCCATTCCACCACAATCCCTTCTGTCATGGTGTCTGATAGCTGTGGCATCTTGATCGTAGAAACTGTGCCCTCAGGTTCTGCCTGTCCGGCAGCTGCTTCAACTGTTGCAACTTCAGCGGCAGTAACAGCAGACTCAGACACTGCGGATGGTTCTTCAGGCGCAGCAGCAGGTGCCTCGCCAGTTTTATTTATTTCAGCTTCTGTGGCGACAATAAACCCCATCGCGCCACCAACAACAATCGTACTATCAATCGCCGACAAAGGGCCGGATAAAAAACCATCGCGAAAAACTTCAACATCCATGATCGCTTTGTCGGTTTCGACCGTCGCAACGATATCACCGCGCTCGATCTTGTCACCCAGATTTTTTTCCCAACTAACAATGACACCTTCTGTCATGGTGTCAGATAATTGAGGCATTTTGATTACATAAGCTTCAGACATAATAATCCAGTTTTGACTTATTCGTGACAGGGCAAGAACTCACACCCTTACCCCGGTTAGTGAATATTATTTTCCAAACATCTTCAGAACTGTCTTAACGACATCCTGAGGTGAAGGGATCGCTGCTTTTTCCAGTGTATGATTATAAGGTATTGGAACATTAACCGCAGACACGCGCGCTGGCGGTGCATCCAGTTCGTAAAAACATTCCTCATTAATAATCGCCATCACTTCAGCGCCCACACCAACAGCAGGTTCTGCTTCTTCAACGATCACCGCTTTATGCGTTTTACGAACAGACGCTGCAATACCCGCACGATCCAGAGGACTCAAGGTATAAAGATCAATCACCTCGGCATCTATACCCTGTGTGGCCAGCATTTCAGCAGCCTGCATGCACCAGTGAACAGAAATATTGTAACCAAACAGCGTTACATCCTTACCCGCACGGGTGACTTCAGAGCCCTCAAGTGGCAGGAAGTATTCTTCATCAGGCACTTCGCCCTTCATGTTGTACATCAACTCATGCTCATTAATGAACACAGGGTCATCACAACGAATAGCTGACTTCAACAAGCCATACGCTTGTTTAGGGCTGGAAGGTGTCACAACACGCAACCCGGCAATACCCATAAAAACTTTTTCCATACGTGCTGAATGTTGTGCGCCTAATTGATGTGCCGTACCACCCGGTGAACGTACCACAATCGGCGCCCTGAGCTGACCGCCTGACATGTAATGGACTTTTGCCGCCGTATTAAAAATCTGATCCATCGCCAGCCATGCAAAGTTAACTGACATTATTTCAATAATCGGACGGATAC
>Ga0316206_1001892_pt1 | contig 16040 bp, 11 predicted proteins | sample 6monthpyrite_MG_FD_204942 | JGI IMG/M metagenome (GOLD analysis project Ga0316206, IMG submission 204942) | Microbial mat bacterial communities from mineral coupon in-situ incubated in ocean water Damariscotta River, Maine, United States -... | ecosystem: Environmental > Aquatic > Marine >... | reverse complement strand
AGTCCGCCGCAACTCGAAACAAACTCGGCGATATTCGGGTTGATGAGCCGAGTCTGCCAGACCTCCCATTCGCCCGCCCGTTGTTCCTTGGAGATCTTCCCGAGCTCGTCATTTCGCAGCAATATATGAGTGAGGTTGATCTTGTGGGCCACCGCGGTGGTCACCTCCCAAGGATACTGCCCAAACCCGCCGTCGCCGCTCACTGCGATCACCGGGCGATCTGCAAACCGGGTCCAGAACACATCCTTCGAGATCGTGTGCGCCCGCGTCGCCGCCCATGCGCCCAGCGCCGCCGGATACCCAAAACCGATCGACCCGAGATACCCCGACATCAAGACCGCCTGCTTGCCGCTGGCCTCGAAGTATCGTCCGAAGCTATAAGTGTTGTTGCCCACATCGACACAGATGATCGCGTCCTCGGGGATCACCCGATTCATCGATTCGAAGACCGCCACCGAACTCACACCCTGCCCACGATCATCTCCGAGCCGACTCGCCTTCTCATCCCGCCAGATCCGCCACCGTTCAGCGATCTCGCTGTGCTGATCAACACACCGGTGCGAACCCGCGAGTTCTTCCAAGAAAATCCGTGCGGTCACCCCCAACTCGCCCCAGACCGGTACATCCACCCCGTGGAACTTACCCAGATTCATCCGCTCGTAGTCCACCTGGATGGTCGGCTTCTTAGGTGTGATCCCGATGTGATTCGAGAAGCTCGCCCCGAAGACCATCAGCACATCGGATTCATTCATGAACCAACTCGCGATTGGGGTCCCCGATCGTCCAAGCACCCCGCACCCGAGCCGATGTCCACCATTGCTCGCGGCCCCCTGATCGCCGATGAGCCCCTTGGCCTTGAAGGTTGTCAGGACAGGGCAGTTGAGCTCCTCAGCGAGCGCACAAATTGTGTCCATCTCGAAGCGGGCTCCGTGCCCCACGATGATGACCGGACGCTTGGACTTGCGGAGCAGATTCAAAGCCTCTCCGATCGATTCCTTCGCCGGAGTGATGTTCACCGGGGCCAGCCGACCGGCGGGCTCGCCGGGTTGCTGATCGTCCCCTGCAGGGATCGTCTGAACATCATCCGGGAAAATAATATGTGAGACCTCTTGTTTGACGATCGCGTTCTTCATCGCCAGCGACATCAACTCCGTGTGATCCGACCCCGGCAGGCACAGGTGGCTGAACCCCGTGACCGAGCCGAAGGCCTGCTGGAGGGGAAGCTCTTGAAATGCACCCGGCCCAAACACCTGCTGGTTCACCTGCCCCGTCAATGCCAAGAGCGGCGACCGATCGACCTTGGCGTCCCAGCACCCGGTGAGCAGGTTCGTTGCCCCGGGGCCGGCGATGGTGAGGCACGCCGCCGGGCGTCCGGTGAGCTTGCCAAACGCAGACGCTGCAAACGCCGCCGCCCCCTCGTGGCGGATGCCGATATACTCAATTTTTCTATCTTCTTCCACGCGTCGGAGCGCATCAGCAAGCCCCAGATTCGAGTGCCCGACCATCCCGAACACATGCGTGATCCCCCAGTTCACCATCGTCTGAGCCATCACATCGCTCACGGTCCGATGGTGAACTTCTTCGAGCTCGACCCCGATATAGATCCCGTCGTCGCGTTCTTCAACCGGGTAGGTCGGGATCCCATCGTCGAACCCGCCGGGTGATTGACCGGTCAACGGATCAAAGTCCCACCCGTGCCACGGGCACCGGAGATAGCATTCGCCTTCTTGATTACATTCGATTGACCCTTCACCCAAAGGTCCGCCCTGATGTGGACACGCGTTGTCGATCGCACCGTATTGCCCCTTGTGATGCGTCAGGCAGATCTGCTTGACCGAATCGCCACGCTCGATCGCCACCGTCATCACCCGTCCGTCGGGCAGTTCGTCGCTGCCCGCGACACGGCTCCAGGTCAGTTCGACGGGCGTGGCGATGTTCGATGTATTCGTTTTCTTGCTGGTCATGGTGTGTGGTCCCTGCTCTTGGTGTATTCAAAGTCAGATCGATCAACAAAAGCTTGCCAACAAGCCATTCAAACCCCTGTCGGCCCGGCATAGCAGACCCCGGCGAGATCGGCGATCTCCCTCTTCCAGCTCGTCAGATCGGTCGAGCGGAACCCTGAGAGCGCATCGTATCCGCACGCCCGCGCCATCACCGACATCAGATCAGCCGAAGCGCGGAAGAACCGATCGAGCCGCTTAGCAGATTCTTCAATGATGATCCGCTGGCGTAGATGGTCCTTCTGTGTCGCGATCCCGACCGGGCAGTTGTTTGAGTTGCACGCGCGCATCCCGAGGCATCCGATCGCCTGAAGCGCCGAGTTCGACACCGCGATCGCATCCGCCCCGAGCATCATCGCTTTGACAAAGTCTGCCGGCGTCCGGAGCCCGCCGGTGATAATAAGCGTCGTGTCGGGGCTCACTTGATCGAGGTGCATCCGCGCCCGTGCCAGCGCTGCGATGGTCGGTACAGAAATATTCTCACGGAAGATCAACGGGGCAGCCCCGGTCCCGCCCCCGCGCCCATCGAGGATGATGTAGTCCGCCGATGCCTCGAGTGCAAAGTCGATGTCCGCCTCGATGTGCTGCGCGCTGAGCTTGAACCCGATGGGGATGCCACCGCTCACCGAGCGGACCTCGTCTGCGATGGCCCTGAAATCCGCCGCCGAATGCAAATCCGGGAAGGTCGCCGGACTGATGGCCGTTTTGCCAGGCTCGATCCCGCGGACACGCGCGATCGTCAGATCGACCTTCTCGCCCGGTAGGTGCCCGCCGGTGCCCGTCTTCACGCTCTGCCCACCCTTGAAATGAAACGCCTGGCACTTGGCGACCTTGTCGATCGAGTACCCAAACCGCGCGGACGCGAGTTCATAGAAATACCGCTCATTGGCCTCCTGCTCTTCGGGGAGCATCCCGCCCTCGCCCGAGCAGATCCCCGTCCCCGCCATCTGGGCTCCCATCGACAGCGCGATCTTCGCCTCTTTCGACAGTGCTCCAAAGCTCATGTCGCTGACAAATAATGGCAACTCAAGTGTGAGCGGCTTGGCCGCCCGCGGGCCGATCGTCACCCGTGTATCAACCGCGTGATCGTCGAGCAACGGCTTCGTCGCCATCTGTGCAGTGAGAATCTGGAGGTCGTCCCAGCTCGGGAGTTCCTGGCGGGGCACGCCCATCGCGCCCGATGGGCCGTGGGAGCCGAACTTTGAGAGCCCGTTCTTGGCGAGTTCTTGGATCAGATTGACATGCGGCTCGGTCGGCTCGCCATGCACATCGGCGTAGGCCCCCAGATACTCGTCTCGGTTGTACGGCTGCGGGTTGGCGAGTTCCCAAGCGGCGATCTCGTCCTCGTCAACATGAACCCACAACCCGCCGTCGTGTGGTTCGATCCACGCATTGAACTTGTGGAGCTTCTCAGCGTTGTTGTATTCGGAGACTCCAGAATCAAACCGATAGTCCCAGCCATGAACGCCGCAGATCAAGTTCTCGCCATCGATCGACCCGTCGGCCATCAACGCACCACGATGAAGGCACCGCCCGTAGAGAACCGAGACCTGTTTTTCCCCATCTCGATCAAAGCGCACAAGAACAAGATCGACATTTGAAACAAGCGCATAGCTCGGCCGCGTGGGATCGAGATCTTCCCACTGAGCAATCGGTGTTTTTTTCATCGAACTATTCCCGTGTGTGTTTTCCGAATCGAACGCCGATTGTCCATACAGGACATCAACTCAGTTCGGAAAGTCCTCATGATTGAATCACGAGTATACTGCAAACGAGTGTTTACTGTTTTCTATTCCGCGACCAGATTGAGAATCTTACAAAAGGTGAGCCCGCAAAATCATCGCCGCATGCAGCGTGTACTTGGCGGGTTGCAAAGATGTCATGAACTCGAGAAAGAGTTGATGATTGGTATGAACTACTGAAGCGGGAAAGATAAACCGGATGATGAAGTCCTGATCTACGCACGCCGCCGACGCAAACCGATCAGCCCTGCTGCAGAGAAGCTCAATAGCCCGCCCGGTGCCGGGATCACAAACCCTACACTCAGATTGTCGATCGCGATCGCGTTCCGTTGGTTGGCGGTGTGCGAGTCGCGGGTCTCCGCATTCACATAGCTGCCGATAAGCAATCGATCAAATCCGCCCCCAGCTATCCCCAGATAATCGCCGGTGGTTGCATTGATATCGATCTCTTGAATCAGATCGCCATCTGCGTAGACCTGCACCCAGAGATACATCTCGCCGATCTCAGTGGGTGACCATCCTGATGAGACCTGCATCTCAAGGTCTGAGAAACTTTGACCGCCAACGAGCGTGATATCAACGAGTTCGAGCGATCCCGTGCCCGCATAGAACATCTCTGACCCATCAAGCCCGGGCGCATCCCAACTAAAATAGCTCCGCGCGACACTCACTCCGAGCCCATCTTCCTCATACCCCAACAGGCTCTGGTCATTCACCAGCCCATTGAAATCGGCAAAGTTGGTCACTGACCCCATAAGAGAGGTTTCGCTGGTATAAGTCGTCACCGAAGCGAGCGAGCCCGTTGCAAAAAGACCGATCGCGATCGTGCTGGTGAGCATCAGATTGTTCATGTGCTGTTCCCCTCAAAGACGAGCAACGACACACCATGCGCCGTGACCCAACCCGAGTGGACACTGATATTCGGTCAAAAACAAGCAAATTTGAATATTGCCGTACTGATTCTTGAAAGAGTGATGGTCTTGATATAAGAGGAGATAGAGAGAATAGTTTGGCTTGCAATCTAAAATCCACAGCACTTTGAGCCCCCAGAAGCGCAGAAAAGGCAATTCTCACTCCATGATTTCCATTTTGATGGCACGACTCTTCACCGTGGTGTAGGTTTCGGTATTGTCAATCACTCAGCCAATTGAGGGGGCTACATATGCAGACCAGAACTTCGCAGAGACTCAGTTTCGTGCTCACACTTGCTTCAGTGTCTTGCATTACTCTGGCAGGCCCAGACTGGATCGAGGACGGCGACGCCGGGAGCACGATTGGCGGCGCACAAGACACCACATCAGTGGGGGCCCTTCAAACAATCGGTGGAACACTCGGCGGTATCGACCAAGAAGATGTCTACAAACTCGTCATTCTTGACTCAGACGATATCGCAAGCCCAGTCGACTTCGGACTCACCCGCACCGGTGATCCCACCTTTAACCCTTCGCTCTGGCTCTTCGACTCCGAAGGATTCGGTGTTCTTGGCAACGACGATGATCCGATCTTGGGCGGCCCTGGGGCACGCCTGCTGACACCCTCAACCGATGGCGTGACGCTGCTCTTGCCCCCCGGAACCTATTTTCTCGCGGTCACCGAGAGCGGCAATGTGCCGCTGAGTTTCCGCATCGGCGCAGGGCTCGGCGAGGGGACCTTCGAAGAGATCTTCTCGTTCGAGAGTTCCACCGAGGTGTCCGGGCCCGACGGGATCGGCGCGGATAATCCATTGGCCGGCTGGCTCGGCGGCAACGGGAGCGATGGAAACTACGGCGTGTTCATCACCCCGACGCCATCGAGTATTGCACTCCTTGCATTCGCAGGCGTTGGGTGCACCCGCAGACGACGGGCATAATCAATCAAGCCATGGTCTGAGATCACACACCCGATCATGCTGTACGGGTGTTTTTTATTCAGTAATCTTTGACTGGATCACACGAAGCATATCCTTGGTGGATGCGAGCTTGGGATCGTTGATCTCTTCGCGGATGCCGACGACGCGTTGGGCGTACTGCTCCGCTTTTTTATATTGCCCGAGGTGGTAATACGATTCGGCCAAACTCTGGAGCGTCAACGCAACCGACGGTTTGTTGTTCGAGAGCAGGACCTCTTTGAGGTTCAGAGACTCAAGAAGAATCGTCTCGGCTTCGTCATACCGCTTGAGATGGATGAGCGTATTGCCCAAGCTGTGCATCGCCCTCGCCATCCACACGGGCTTGGATTCGTCTTCTGGCAACGCACGGAGCAACTCGAGCGCCTCGCGATAGATCGGCTCGGCAGCCTCATATTTATTCTGCTGGATGTAGTACCACGCGATCGAGTTGTTCGACATCGCGACTTCGAGGCTCCCCGCACCGAAGAGCTGGACCCGGAGATCCTTGGCCCGGGTGTACATCTCGATAGCGCCCTCGTTGTCCCCGAGTTTGACGAGGGTTGAGCCGAGATGATCGAGCGTTCGCGCGGTCTCCGATGATCCCGGATCCGTCGGCTGATATAACTTGAGATACATCTCGAGTGTTTGCTCATAATGGACACGGGCCTGGGCATAATCATCGAGATAGAACTCGGCATTGGCGATCTTGTGGAGTGCGTCGGCGATCATCGGGTGCGGCGAGTCATACTCCTTCGCCCTGATCCGATATGCCTTGTTATACGACGAGAGTGCGCTCGCGTAATCCTCATACCCAAAGTAAGCCTGCCCCAGATTCGTATAGAACAATGCGAGGCTCTTGAGGTCGCCTGAAAAAAGTGTCTCGCCGTTCTCAGAGTACAGATCGAGGAGCCGCTTGGAGAGATCTGGACCGAGCCCCTTCTGCACATCCATCTCGTTGAGGGCCGTGAGCATATTATCTAGCACGATCTGTCTCGCCTCGATCCGACGAACCCACTGCGTGCCCGCGATCCCGGTCGCGACGCCAAAGATGACAACGATGCACGCAGCGGCCACCGTCAGCCCGGTGTTCCTTCGGACAAACTTGGATGTTCGATAGTACATACTCGGCGGGCGGGCCATGATCGGCAAGTTGCCGAGCATCCGCCGAATGTCGGCCGAGAACTCCGCGACCGACTGATACCGCTGTTCACGGTCCTTATCGAGCGCTTTGAATACAATGATCTCGATATCGCCCTTGAGTGACGGGTCCTGCCGATTCATCCGGATTGGCTTGGACTCTTGGATGATCCGCACCGCCTCGTGGAGGGCCTTGTCCTTAAGCGAATAGGGGATCTCCCCAGTGAGCAGTTCGTAGAGCACGACACCGAGGGCGTATACATCCGAGCGCGTATCGAGATACAGCGTCTGCCCGATCGCCTGCTCCGGACTCATGTAATAGAGCGTGCCGATGAGCTGACCCACATTGGTCTGCAGCGTCATGTTCTTGGCGGTTGAATCCGTCGCACGCGCGATCCCAAAGTCGAGCACCTTAGGTTCTCCATCGTTGGAGACAATGACATTCCCGGGCTTGAGATCGCGGTGGATGATCCCCTTGGCGTGGGCGTGCTGGATCGCATCACAGAGCTTGACAAAGAGTTTTAATCGATCATGAATGCTCAGGCTGTGCTCTCGGATATAGTCCCCGAGTTCTTGACCATCGACATACTCCATCGCGAAGTACGGCGACCCGGTCTCGGCGTCGATGCCCGCTTCATAAATCTGAGCGATATTCGGATGGTGCAGCCGCCCGAGTATTTCCGCCTCGAGATCGAATCGGCGGATTGATTTCGAGGAGAGCACGCCGGGTCGGATCAGCTTGAGGGCAACAAGCCGCTTTGGCTTGTTCTGTCTCGCCCGATAGACCGCGCCCATGCCGCCAACGCCGAGCACCGTCTCGATGATGTATTTCCCTATCTTTGTGCCCTCAGGCAGCGTCGGGACATCGAACTCACTCTCCTGAAAATCAGGGATGGTCACGCCGTCGGCCGGGTATGCATTGACATCCCCAACAGTCGGCAGTGTTCGCCGATGATCTTGCGGACCTAGATTTTCGGGCAAATCCATAGAGACAAGTATACACGATCCGTCTCATCATCCATAGATCCAACTGTGAAATCAATCCGGTTCGATCATTGAACTAACGGTGGTTCGATTGATACAGGCACACGCTCAGCAAATTCCAATCGAAGCAATCGTTGTGTCATCGCGAAGATCCTCTGATTGTGCAAAGGCGAGCACATCTTCGAGCAGTCCGCTGACATCTTCGCTGTGGCATGAGCATCCGCTTAAAAACGCGCCTGCACGCTTGAGGCTGTATTCTTCATCGGTCAACGGCGAGACCTGTTCGACGACGCCATCCGAGAAAAGCACCAGTCGCTGGTCTTGTCCAAGCGTGAAACGTTCGGCATTAAACTCCATCTCCGGATCGATCCCAACAACCAATCCGCCCGTGTATGCAGGTCTCGTCGCGGAATGATCTTTCTGGGTCACCAGCCAGTGCCCATGCCCGGCATCGATAAACTCGACCGTCCCACCATCAGCGCAGGGCTCGATGATCCCGATCCACATCGTCACAAACTGTCCGGTCGATCGCTCGGCGATATGACGGTTGAGTTTATTGACCACGCTCGGGAGATCCGTCGTCTGATCGAGCATCGCGTGGATGTAGCTTTGTGTAGTTGCCATCAAAATCGCGGACCCAACGCCCTTGCCCGAAACATCCCCCAAAAACACGCACACCCGTCCATCCTCAAGACCCACGACCCCGAAGAGATCGCCCGCCACTTGACGCCCGGGACGCATCAGCATGCTGTAGGACACCGCCCCGACCCGTCCCGTCTCGGGCGGGAGCAGCAATCGCTGGGCATTGGCCGCGGCATCGAGATCATACTGCATCGCGTGCTGCTTGATCTCAAGATCTTTGCTCCGCAGATTCGATGCGGTCAACCCGAGCAGCCGCCCGATTGCCTGCCCAAACGCAGAGGCATCGTGACGGACCGCATTCTCCGAACCACGAGCGTCGAGGTAGAGATATCCAACAAACTGGGTATCGCTCCCGATGGGGATGCACAGCGCAGAATGGATATCGAGATCGGCGATGCTCTGCCCATAATCGATTGGTGTTCCTGATGCCGCCAAACGAACAACCTTGCCCTTGGCAGCCGATTCAAGTAGCGACTGACTGAAGTTGACCGCGCTCACATTTTCGAGCGGATTTTTGCTCTCGAATGCGATCGGCTGGTACCGCCCCAGTTCATCCAGTGGTTGAATGAAGGCGCCACGAGAATAGCCGGTGGACTCAATCATCGCGTGTAGCGAGATCTTTCCTGCTTCTTCGAGTGTTGATGCCTGATGGATCTGATCGGAGCACTCGAGAAGTACCGCAAGCCGATGGCTGGCGAGTGTCGAGAGCGGCTCATCGCTGACCCGTTCAACAAGGTGCGTGCCGGCGCTCGTGTCGTTCATCGTGTGTATCAATGTTGGTGGCGGGACTGATCCGGTCGGTTCATCTGCTCGTGTCAGAACCCGAAACGCCCACGACCCGAGCCGGATCATGTCCCCATGCTTTACCGGGGTCGGGAGGTTCGGCAACAGCTTCTCCGCGTTAAGCACGGTCCCATTCCGAGAGCCAATGTCGAGCGCCGACCATTGGCCTTGAATATTTGAGAGTTCAAGATGACGCCGTGAGATTGAGGAGTTCGGATCTTCGAGCATAACCTCGCAACTCGAACTCCGCCCGAGCACATGTGCTCTCTCAGGCGAGAGCTCGATCGGTTCCATAACAGTCGGCCCAGAAAGATAGACAAGTTTGAGCGATTGTGCTGCGGTCCCACTCACAAGTTCCCTCGATTCATTTCGATTCGATCGCAAGTCGATGCAAAATGCCCAACTCGCAGTATCCCCGTCATCCTAGCACAAAAAACCCGAATCTGCGTCCTTGCAGATTCGGGTTCGTGGTGGACTTCGTTCTTTTTCCGGCTCAAGCCGCGATATTCGTCGCCTGCTCGATGGCCTCGACGACCATCCGGACCTGGAATGGTTTCTTGAGGAACGCGTCAAAGCCTGCGCTGGAGAGCCCCTGGGCCTGTCCGTCGGTGAGTTTTCCAGACATCGCGATAAGCTTGGTCATCTGCATCGCCTCGCTTGATCGGATCATTTTGGCGATCTCGCGGGGGTCATTCTCAGAAATATGCACATCAATCAGGACCACATGCGGGCGGAATCGCTCGCACTCGAGCCCGGCTGCGAACGCAGAGTTGGCCGATGAGATCTCATAGTTGGTCTGTTCGATCAGCACCCGCTCGAGCACATCAGAGACCTCTTGATCACTATCGATAATCAGCACACGGGTATTGCCGCTGGTAATCCCGTCCATCGGGATATGGTGCGCCTTCATAAACCGATAAAGCTCGGTCACCGGGATCCTTCGGTCTTTCGACCCGGGGATCCGGTAGCCCTTGAGCTGCCCTGAATCGAACCACTTGGACACGGTTCTGGGGGCAACATTACAGATTTTTGCGACTTCTCCGGTCGTCAGGACATCTTTTTCAATTGGCATCATCTCACCTCGGGTACAGACTTGAAGCGGATCGGCACAGCCGTCATGTGCCTCATCATCCTCCTCATCGTCGTCTTTATCCTCTTTCTTGATTGGTGGTGTCCGAATCTCAAGACATTGGGACACATTGGGATATCCGGACGCTTGGGCCCACCCCCAAGCCGGTAAGATGGTGAAAGAACATCCCTCTTCTCGCCACTCAGAGGCATGTCTCGATTGACACTCACACCCCGGGCCCGATACAGTTATCACTCTTTCGAGGACCGAGGGCAACACCAAGCCCCCGGTGTTCGTATATGATGACTCACCTCGGGCGGAGAGGGTCTCTTTGACGCTCCGCTTTTCAAGACTCTGCACACAGGAGACGAATGTGCACCAAGCGACTCGCAACATCGCCAATCTGTCCCTCTCGATCATGATCTTCGCCGGCTCAGCAGCACTGCTGGCCCCGACTTCATGGGCTCTCGGCGCTCAGATCCAGCCTGATCCCGACACAGAGCATGAACTCGAACTCCTTCAAGATTTTATTCACTTCGTGAAAATCGCTCGATTCGATGTCGCGGCGGATCTTGGGAATCAACTCCTCGATGCCGGGCTCGAACCCGAGGCATTTGTTGATCTCGTTGAAAACTCCAGAGAACTCCAACGATTTGAAGAAGCCGTCGCAGCCGGCATGCGAGTCCCCGTACTCGAGCCGATTGCTGCCAAGCTCGACTCAACCTACCACGAGGGCAAACTCGCACGGGCACGAAACCCAGAAGAGATCGCACGCAATATCGAGTTCTTGACTCAGGGACTGCGTGCCCGCTCACTCGCCAGAGAACGGCTCATCGTCGCCGGCGAGTACGCGATGCCACAACTCCTCGATGCCTATCTCCAGCAGAACGATCTGGCGCTCAAAGCCCAGGTCCAGCGTCTACTCGTTGATATGGGAAGACAGGCGATCATCCCCCTCGTCACCGCCATGCCGGGTCTCGACGACACCCGCAAAGAAGCGATCGCCGAGGTTCTCGGGCTCATCCCCTACCGGACGAGCCTGCCATCGCTCATCGATATGTACCAGTCAACAAACAATGACGCAGTCCGTCGGGCCTGCGGCAGAGCAATCTCACGACTCGGCGGCAACCCAAGCAGCAACACCGCGGACATGTACGCCCTGCTCTCCGATTCGTACTACGCCGAGCCCGCAGAACTCACCAGTTTCCCCGGCGAAGACTACCAACTGATCTGGGACTTCAACCCCGGGCTCGGGCTGGTGATGGTCCCGATCAAGACCCCCGTTTTCCACGAAGCGATGAGCATGCGGATGGCCCAACGCTCGCTGGCGATCGATCCGGCCAACCGTGAGACGCTCGGGCTCTGGATTGCCTCGAACTATTCCCGACAGCTCGATACGCCAGAAGGCTACGAGAATCCGGTCTACTCCTCCGACCGCAGAGATGCCGACTACTACGGCATTGCAGTTGGCCCAGAGATCGACCAACTCGTCCTCCGCAGAGGGCTCGATACACGAGACACCCCATTGGTGCGGCTCTCGATCAGCGCCCTCGCCCAGACCGCGGGCTCGCGGGTGCTCTGGGGCCAGCCTATCGGCGATCGGTATCCTTTGCTCGAATCGCTCAACTATCAGAACCGACGCGTTCAGTTCGAAGCCGCCCTCGCTCTGGGCAAGGCCCAGCCCGCCGATTTGTTCAATGGCGCCGAGCGCGTGATCCCGCTGCTCGCCAGCGCAGTCAAGGACGCCTCAACGCTCAATGCCATCGTCCTCACCGGGCACGATCGTGAGAGCTACGACCAGTACCGTTCGACGCTCTCGGCTCTGGGCTTCACAATCCTCCCCCCCGCCGAGAACGGGCTCTCGGATCTCGATGCCGCGATCGCCGAACTCCCAACCATCGACCTGATCGTCACCGCGATGGGATACGACGACACGCTCCTCTCGATCGAAACCGCACGGACCGACAGTAAACTCGCCGTGGCCCCGGTACTCGCATTGATGGGACCAGATGATGTCATCCCGATGACCCGCCAGTACGACCGTGATCAGACAGTCTCGATCCGTCGTCAGGCGATCTCTGGGAGCGCATTCGACGAATCGGTCACCACGCTGCTTCAGGTGGCCTCGGGCGGTCCTATCTCCGCGGATGAAGCCGAAGAGTATTCAATGCGTTCAATCGAGGTGCTCAGAAACCTCGCGATCTCGAACAACCAGGTGCTCAATGTCGCTGACGCCGTATCGATCTTGATTGATGTGCTCGATCAGGTTGACGGCTTCACGCTCCTCGATGTCGCCGAGATTGTTTCCTACATGCCTCAGCCCAAGGCTCAGCAGGCGATCATGAATAAAGCGATCGATTCATCGGACGATATCCAGATGGAACTGCTGACCATGGTCGCAGATTCAGGCAAGCGCTTCGGGAACCAACTCGACAACCGCCAGATCCGGCGCCTGACCGAGCTTGCTCAGGACGACAAGGACGAACTCGCAACCGTTGCCGTGGCCACGATGGGTGCCCTCGAAGTGACCAACACGACCCTAGTCCCGCTCATCCTCAAGAACGAATCCAAGGACGACTCAGCAGTCTCGGGCCGATAACGACCTTCAATATACAGATTCACACAAAGAGCGAGCCCAGCTGGGCTCGCTCTTTTCGTACGGAGCGTCGGCAGTTCCGATCGTGGTTCGGGTCCGAAAGTCGTCGCGGATTCGGTGATTCATCCGCATAACCGGCAATGGTGTGGTATCCGGTCCATGTTCGATCCGTTTGTGCGACGCAATCTGGTCCCGAGTGATTCAATTTGATGTGCATGACGATGATCTGTTTGTCACGCTTGGACTTGCCAGGTGCGGTGCGTTGCCGCCAGTGGGGGCCCAGATTCAGTAGACCACGGAGGAAGGGCCTATTGAGAACTGGACCAATCGGCAGTGCCGGACCCGGCAAGGGCGTGACACTCATGAGTCGTATTGAAGGAGAAAAGCAAATGCATGCAACTCGAAAGACTATGGCAAAGGGCTTCACCCTTGTCGAAATCCTGATCGTCGTCGTGATCCTCGGCATCCTCGCCGCGATCGTTGTTCCACAGTTCACAAACGCTGCCAACGAGGCTCGTCAGGGCAATGTCGAAACACAGACATCCACTCTCGAGAATCAGCTCGAACTCTACGCCGCTCAAAACAACGGCGTCTATCCAACCATCGCTCAGCTCAATGCTGATCCTGCCAACGGTTCGACCAATGGCTGGAGCGTCATGATCGATGGAAACTACATCAAGGAAGCCCCGCAGAACCCATACTCTGCGGCGGCAAACTCGACACTCGTCACCGTGAGTGCAGCAGCGAACTCGACTGCAGCTGATACCGAAGCCAACGCAGGCGACGGCACCCAGGGGTGGTACTACAACCCCAATACGGGCATCATCCGTGCCAGCGGCGGCAACTACTAAGCCGTCCGATGACAATGAACACGACATGCTGGGCCTCGAAAGGGGCCCACCATGCATTTCGGCAAGAAGTTTCATCTCAAGCAACTCTAAAGGACCGATTGTCATGCGACACCTCAGGAACGGATTCACGCTTGTAGAGATTCTCATCGTCGTGGTGATCCTCGGCATTCTCGCCGCGATCGTCATCCCGAGCTATGCCGGGGCGATCGAAGAGGCGAGCGTAGGCACAACGCACTCAGAGCTCCAAAAACTCCGCAGAGCGGTCGAGGTCTTCCAGGTCCGGAATGAGAACTCACTCCCCACAGTCGTTGCCGGAGATGGCACCTGGGGTGAGCTTGTCGTCGGCACCGGGGAATACCTCAAAGAAGCGCCCGCCAACGCCTTCGTGGGTGGAGCGAATCAGAAAGTCATCGTGCTCGGTGCAGGTCCAGATGCTGCCTACCAAAACAACCACGGCTGGGTGTATAACAGCACAACCGGCCAGATCTGGGCCGGCGGATTCGATATCAACGACGATCCGCTCCCAAGACCGTAATAGCCGAGTTCACGGGCTCGCCAAGGGGGATGAAAAGGAATGACCATGCGCCGAGCACACCATCACAACTCAACCAAGATCGCCTCGAGAGCCTACACACTCATCGAGGTGCTCGTTGTGGTCACGATCCTGGGGATCGCCGGGGCAATGGTCGCCCCATCAATGGGGCAGGTCGGAGCCTTGAGGATCCAAGCCGCTGTGCGAATGATCGTCGCTGACATCACCTTCGCCCAGATGGATGCGCTCGGGTACCAAGAGCAACGAGCAATCGTCTTTGATGTGGATCTCAATGAATACACCCTTGTTCAAGTCAACGGTACAATCATCGATGCAGAGAACGATGCGCTCTACGATCCAAAGGGCCCCGAGCAGCGGTACAGGATTACACTCAATGATGAGGTCTACGGCGGAACAGTCATCGAATCCGCGAGCTTCGACGGCGACAGCACACTGATCTACGACGAGATGGGCGGGCCGGTCGCCGCGCCAGGGACAAGCACGCTCAGCGACGGCGGGTCCATTATCCTCGCCGGTCCATTGAGCCGCTACCGGATTGATATCGCCGCCTTTACCGGGCGCGTGACAGTCACCCGGCTCGATTGATCCGGCTGGTGCGTCGGATAACCAGATCACTGCGATATTGCTCCAGTTTTTATGCAAGTCCTTGCACATCAAGCCCGATGCGATTGATCGAGGTGATCAATGACCCGCAACAAGCACCAGCAAAAACCAAGTCTGACACATCACACACGGAATCTGACGCTCATGCTCTCGCTGGGCATGCTTGCCGGCGTGCTGATCTGGTCCAAGCTCCGCCTCGTCACAGATATCCCCCGAAGCGCCTACGCCGATCCACGGGAAGTCCAACACCCAGAGATCGAATCCGAGAATCAGGATCTCGAAACAGTCAATAACGAGGAAACTGATCCGGATTCCGACGCAGAAATCGTCGCTGATCCAGAGGACCTCGATCCAAAACAACCTTGAACGATCAGAAGTGCGAACCGGTTATCGGCTCTCCAAGGTCGGTCTATACCGGCAGACAATCGCCGAAAGCACAAGGTCTACGCAAAGTCACATGCTGGATATGTCGATCAAATTGCAGCAATAGACCCGGACCACGGGATAAATAAGTGACGGCAAACCGCCGAACCGCTGAGGATTCACCGATGAGCAATCAGGACCACAATCGTACCTTTACATCCAACCTCCTCGCCATGAGCCTACGATGCGGGATCATGCCTTCACTCGCGATCTCGATGATCGCGGGTTCTGCACAGGCTCAAGACTCAGGTGGGTTCGGGCTCCTCGCGGCACTCAAGAACCAAGCCAAAGCGAGCGCTCAAGAAGTCGCCCCGGAGGAAGGCGATTTCACGGGCATGCTCGATGACCCAATGGACGATGGATTCGCAGAGGAGTTCCCCGATCCAGACCAAGGATCAGCCCCGAGCGATAATGATCTCTCGGATCTCGCAGGCGCGGTCGAAGTCTCCGATTACGATCTCGTCGATCTCCATGTCAATAACGAGGACCTCGGCAATATCCTCCAACTCCTTTCGATCCAGTCCCAGCGGAACATCATCAGCTCAAACAATGTCCAGGCGACAGTCACCGCAGATCTCTATGGTGTCACCTTCTACGAGGCACTCGACTCGATCCTTCATGTCAATGGATATGGCTACATCGAGAAGGGGAACTTCATCTATGTCTATACCGCCGATGAGCTCGCCGAGTTCGAGGCGCTCTCCCGCCAGCCGATCACCAAGATTATCATCCTCGATTACCTCAACGCGACCGACGCCGGAGAGTTTGCCAAGATGCTCCTCTCCGAAAA
>Ga0316206_1001889_pt1 | contig 16060 bp, 18 predicted proteins | sample 6monthpyrite_MG_FD_204942 | JGI IMG/M metagenome (GOLD analysis project Ga0316206, IMG submission 204942) | Microbial mat bacterial communities from mineral coupon in-situ incubated in ocean water Damariscotta River, Maine, United States -... | ecosystem: Environmental > Aquatic > Marine >... | reverse complement strand
AAATTCTGAACTCCATTATCTGGAATTAACTCATTACAAAGTGGATTCATAAGAAACGTTGTGGGATTAGGGGGTGAAATTGCCGCAGCATATGTTACTCTTTCAGCAACCCTGTAACCTTCTATAGAAAACATTGCAAATTGCTGAGGGTCCATAATAATAAAGGTATCGTTTCCTGAAATATACGCATACACAATAACATAGTGGCTGTTTACACCATCTTGCGCCCAGCTAAGTAGAAGGGGAACTCCTGAATCTATAACTTTTACTGCAAAGTCAGAAAAACTTTCCGAGGCTTCGTCATACACTTTAGCTTGGAAGTTAAGCGACTCTAGTAAAGAGCCCGCATCGCCCACTGTATACGTGGCCTCACCTTTTTGTAGGGATACCATATCTGCTTGCACAGTTTCAATATCATAATCACCGTTGACTGCTGCTGTGTAATTATAAATGGATGTTGCGCAGGCCGCCCAACACCAATTAGTACCTAATTGACTTTCAAAGTAATCTGTAAATTCAATATCTTGTTCTCTGTCAAAAGAAATCGCGCCAGACATCTCGCTCATAATAATCTCCAATTATATTTTCTTAAATTTTTAGCAACATCGTTTAAACAAATATGCTCTATCAATAAACACCCACTACAAAAATGGATGGACGTGAAGTATACTGACTAAATTATTAAAACACTATAAACTATAATTGTTCTATAATACTAGTTAAAACAGTAAAAGTGCAGTTAAAATAAACTTCCATGAAAAACGATTCATATATCGAGTCTTATGATATATCTCAAAGCAGATAAGGCTTTACTTTGAACAACGCATTGTCCTTATATTACTCCATCAGTTCTAAAGTCTTATAAGGCTTTTATATCCGTTTTCAACTTTCTTCCGCCTGAAATCTCAAAATCGTTCATCTCATAAAATGACAATGTTTTCTCAAACTGCGGCAAAGGAGGTGTTGTAACTTCTAATCGTTTCCAATCTTTAGAGCTAGCAAACTCTTTTGCTTTTTGCAATAATAATTTTCCAATATTTAAAGAGCGGTACTCAGGCTTGACATAGAGTTCGGGTATGGTTCCATATGCACCTTCTGCGTACAAAGCGTAGCTTTCATAGAGTGAGACAAATCCAACTGATTTGTTTTTATCTTTTGCGATAAAGACAAAATATAGATTCTTTGAGATTAAATCTTCTGCTCTTTTTTGCGTATCTGCCTGGTTAAAATTAAAAACTTTCACATGAATTTTATCCATGATTTCTTGAAGTAGTTCTCCCGTCATTACAGATAAATCATAAGAGTCATCTTTTGTTGCTTTTTCGATTTGAATATTCATTTTTCTTACCCTTTTTCTCTTGTCTGCCAAGTTTGTATAGCAGGTGCTGTTTTATACCTGACCACTCATTTTTTATAATACTAAATATCACAGAATCTCTCACTCTTCCATCGGGCATTATCATATGATTTCGCAGTAAACCTTCTTCTTTGGCACCAAGACGCAATATAGCATTTCTAGAGTTGGTGTTTAGATAATCAGTTAAGAACTCAACTCTATTAAGGTTCAAATCTTCAAAAGCATGCTCTAGCATTAAAAGCTTTGCCTCTGTATTTATTTTACTCTTTTGATGTGACTTTGCTAAAAAAGTGAAGCCAATTTCAACACGTTTGTTTTGAAAATCTGCTCTCATAAAACGTGTTGAACCGACAACTTTGCCTGTTAGTTTGTCTAGTGTTGCAAAAATCAGACTCTCACCATTTTTATGGCCGATTATTGACTTATTTATAAAATCATCAACATCACCAATTTTTGGAACTAAGGTAACAAACAGCTTCCATAATTCTCCATCAGAAATAGCATCAATCAGTCCCTGCCTGTGCTTAATCTCTAGAGGTTCTAAGCGAACATGATAACCCTCAAGCGTGATAATATTAAATTTCATAAAATTCCTTATGCAGAGCATTATTTATAGAAAACAAATTATAAACTAATATAATCAATTTCATACAAATATAATTTTTTTCTACAATCATGTAATGAGAAATTATTAAAAGTGCATTCTATATGCTATGATACCGAAACTAACAATATTTTTACATATATAACTACTAAAAAGGAATGAATATGCAGACAATATTAGGCTCAGGCGGAGCAATTGGTGTACCCTTGGCTAAGGCACTCAAAAAGTATACAAGCGAGATTAGACTAGTAAGCAGAAATCCAAAAAAAATCAATCCTTCCGATGAGCTTATGTCCGCAGACTTATTAAAAACAGATGACGTCCGCAAAGCCGTAAAAGGCTCGTCTGTTGTTTATGTTACGATAGGTTTTCCTTACAGTATAAAAGTATGGCAGGAAACTTGGCCGAAATTTATAGCTGATGTAATTAGTGCTTGTAAAGAGTTTGACTGCAAATTGGTATTTTTTGATAATATCTACATGTATGATGCAAATCATTTGAATGGCATGACAGAAGAGACTCCAATCAATCCATCAAGCGAAAAAGGAAAGGTTAGAACCGAGATAGCTAAGATGATTATGGATGAAGTCAAAGACGGTAAACTAACCGCATTGATAGCTCGCTCCGCTGATTTTTACGGTCCGATGATTGCCAATACAAGTATACTGACAGAAACAGTTTTTAAACCACTCAGTAACGGCAAAAAGGCAAGTTGGATTGGTTCAGCCAATTACAAACACTCTTTTACTTACACGCTAGATGCCGCAGAAGCAACGGCACTCCTTGGAAATACAGAGGACGCATATAACCAAGTTTGGCATTTGCCTACAGCAAAAAATCCTCTTACCGGAAAAGAATGGATAGAAGCAATTGCCAAAGAAATGGGAGTAAGAGCTAAATATCAAACAGCACCAAAATTGCTTGTAAGAATTATTGGGTTATTTGTACCTATCATGAGAGAAATTGTGGAGATGGCTTATCAATACGACAGAGACTATGTATTTGAGAGTAGCAAATTTGAAAAGCGATTTGATTTTAAGCCAACACCTTACAAAGATGGTATAAGAGCAATTATCAAAAATGGAATTACTCCGTTATCATAGAGACCTAGCTTAATGTTACTCATGGCAGAGAGTACTCAATACTCAACCTTCTCTGCCGATTGTTACAGCTTTTTAAATCTACTGAGTATTAATCATCCATAAAGAAAATATATTTAAATAATCCCAAAAGGACTGAAGGGAAGTCTCAGTTACACCGGACTTCTCTAATTCTAAAAGAATTGGTTTATACAGTTCTAACCATACTTCTCTAGCCTTTGCATCTATTCTAAAAGGTGCATGTCTTCCTACCATCTGTGGTGCACCGCGATTTTCATTGAAATATGCTCTGCCTCCACATATCTGTATGAAAAAGTCACTTGCATGCACTTTTGCTTTTTCAAAGTCATTTTCATCCAATGGAAATAAATGTGATATGCTACTCGTTCTTATCTTGTCATAATGCTGAGAAATTAACTCTCTTAGTCCCGTTTCTTTCACTTCTATCAAAAATTCCGGTATTGGTTTTACGACTGGAGGTCTGACTCCAAAGGGTGCTTTTGTAATGTTTAAATTCATTGATTTACCTTTTATGTTTTTATTTTATATACTACCGCATATAGTAGCGGAACGTAGATTAGATTCAGTACCGTTGCCCAAGCTATTCCAAAGCCTAATGAAACTGCCATAGGTTGCAATATCAGCGCTTGACCTGAAGCGAAAAAGATTAGAGTGAGCAGTCCTAAAACTGTTGTCAAAGATGTAAGAAGAATCGGTCGTAAGCGCTGTTTTGCTTTTTGCATCAAATCTTCCGTATTCTTTGCATCTTTGATGAAACTCACCATAATAAGACCATCATTTACAACAACACCGGCAAGTCCAACAACACCAATCAACCCCGGCATACTCATGTTTAGCCCCATCACCAAGTGTCCAAAATAGACACCAAGTATAACTAATGGAATAGTGCTAATAACAATGAGAGATTGTTTTATAGAATCAAACAACCATACCAAGGTAATGAAAATTAAAAATATTGCTATGACAGCTGATTGCAACATCTCCATTTTGTTTTTATTGTTCTCTTTTTCTTCACCTTTGATGTCTATCTTCACTCCCTCATTTTTCACTTTATCAAATGCCGGAGCCATTTTGCTCATGACCTCGCTGGAGGTGATAATTTGTTTATCCAAGGAAGCAAACAAGCTTCGTATTCTTATACCATCTTCCTTTTTTAGTTCGACAAAACCCTGAATCATCACAAAATCACAGACATCTTTGAGTAAAACGTACTGATTTGTTGATGGGATTTGAACTTCAATTGTATTTATGGAGTTTAATTTTTCATTAATACCGCTTTCAATTCTAATGCGAACAAGCCCATTGTCATTAAACATTTTCCCATATTCACCTTTGAGGTAATAAGATCTAAGTTCAGCGGAGACCAACTCTTCATTCAAACCCAATTGTTGTCCGTATTGATTCACACGGAGCTTTAACTCTTTTTCTCCTATCTCTGCATCATCTGTAATATTTTCAACACCTGCTATCTTGCTCAATTCATCTTCTAAATATTTAATGCCCTTTAATGTACTCTTTTCATCCTTCGAGCTTAAACTAATTTCTAAGTCATGTGCGATTACACCTGCTCCGGGAACTTTTACAACGAGTTCTTCATAAATTGATTTGCCACCTTCTTTTAAATCTCTTGCCGGTTTTACAAGCTCTTCTATCTCTTTTGCAATTTCTTTTGCATCGTGTACTCTTGTTAAAATATTTTTATCATATCCTACAGAAAAAAGTGGACTAATATAGGTGTCAAAAAAATTACTTGGTGCTCTTTCATGTAAATCAACAAAAATATGAAATAGATTTTCCCCTATTTCAGCTCTGTTTTTAGCATCCAATCTAAAACCTATAATGGACGTAATTGATGATACATCTTTTTTATCTAATTTTTCTATTAACAATTTTTCTAATTTGGTTATTACCTCTTCCGTATCTTCGAGTTTACTGTTAATATTTACCTTTCCGTATACATAGACCTGAGTGGTATCAAAATCCGGAAAAAGTTGGAACTTAGAGTTTTTAACCAAAACAAAAGTCAAAGCAGCAATACCTGCAACAATCACAATTAGTGAAATCCATTTTCTTTTAAAAACAAAATGCAAAACTTTGCTATGCCATAAATGCAGGTTTTTCCAAAGTTTTTTGGTAAAACTTCCATCTTTAGAAACTCTCAAAAAATCGTGTGCATGTAAAGGTAAAAAGTAAAATGCCTCAAACAAAGAGGACAAGAGTAAAACAGTAATCATAACAGGTATAATTTTTATAAACGTACCCATCTCTCCGCTTAGTAAAAGCATAGGTAAAAATGCAAAAACTGTTGTAAGGGTCGCTGTTAGTACAGCCGGAAACATTTCAGTAGCTCCAACAATTGCAGCTTCTCTTCTATCCATCCCATTTTCTAAGTGTCTGTATATATTTTCAGCTACGACTATCGCTTCATCAACGAGCATTCCAAGAGCTATAAGAGCACCTAACAAAGACAACATGTTTAAGCTGTAGCCAAGCATTTCACTCGCTATAAGACCTATCATAAAGCTCACTGGAATCCCAAGAGCCACAACCATGGCAATACCCCGATTAATAAAAATCAACATAGCAATAGAGACCATAAAAAGACCAAAAATAATATTGGAAAAAACGGTATTTAAACGATTTTTAATCCAGACAGAAGTATCCGTATAAATCTCATATTTTAGATTTGGATACTTAAGGGAATTTTCTTTTAAAATTTCTCTTATCTTTTTTACCAAAGAAATGGCATTACCATGCTCTGATTTTGTAACATTTATGGATACATTTCTTTGTCCATTGAAATGTGATATTTCAAGTACATCACTCAGTTCAAATGAAACATCTGCTATATCACCGATGCGAACTCTAGAACCTGAAATACTTATGATAGTATCTTCAACACTCTGTTGATTTTTTTCCCCGTTGTATGTAGAGATAAAAAGATGTGAACCTTTCTCTTTTATAGTTCCTACCGGAAAAATAGAACTTATTTTTCGAAGTGCCGAAACTGCCAAAGCAGGTTGTAATCCGTAAGCCTGAAGTTTTTTCTCATTGATTTTAATGACTAATTCTTCGTCCGCATCACCGCGAATAGAAATTTCACTTAAATCTTTTAAAGTGCTTAGTTGACTCTTTAGCTCGTCTGCCCTTAAAAGCAACTCCTCTTTTTTTACATCACCTGCTAAAGCGATAAGAACAAGAGGGAAAGCATGTGTTTTTAGTTTTGCTATCGGTTCAGCCATGTCAGCCGGTAAGTCTTTTCTTACAGAACTTAATATATCTTTAACATCATTTAAGACGCCAGCGTTATCTGCTCCTGATTTGATGTCCACGTTTATGGAAAAAGAACCATTTTTTATACTTGTGGTTATGACATCTAAATCATCTATATTTTGCAGATCATCTTCTATAGTTTTTACAACCATTTTATCTAATACATCTGCTGAAGTTCCAACATAACCACCGGTAATCTGCACTTTATCCATGTTCATCGGTGGAAATATCTCTTTTGGAATATTAATATAGGCAAAGACGGATAACAACAGAATAAAGCCAAGGAGCATATGGTTTAACAATGGTTTATCAATAGCGAACTCTAAAAATTTACGAATCATTTTGTCTCTTTAAAATAATGTATCAAGGATTTGGTTTTTGTATCGTATCTCTTCAACAGATTTACTAATAAGTTTATTTTCTTCTTTTAGCATATCATATTCACTCTTTAACTTAGCAATATCTCTACTTTTAAAATATATTTGTTGCTGTATATATATTTTAGGAAAAAGTAACAAACATATAAAAGACAAGGTAAAAAGTACATATAAAAAATAACCTAAGTCTAATTTCTTTTTTGGATGTAAAACCGAGCCTACTTCATCAAGTAAATCAACCTTATCACTCATTTAAGCACCCATTTCAAATACTCTCATTTTTGCACTTCTACTTCTAGGGTTCTCTTTTAATTCATCATCCTTAGCTATTATCGGTTTTTTTGAGATAATTTTTCCTAATGAATGATTATTTCCGCAGGTACATCGCATTGCCTCATCAGGACAAATACATGACTTTGCCCATGAAGCAAATGTTTGCTTCACAATCCTGTCTTCTAGAGAATGAAAAGATATAATTGCTATCTTAGCATGTGTAAACTTCGCTTCTTCAAGACTAGATAAAAGCGATTTTAACTCTCCTAGCTCATCATTAACTTCTATACGAATAGCCTGCATTAAAAGCGTTGCGGGATTTATATTTTTGCCTTTTGGCATATGAGGATTCACTGCTTTACTTAGTTCTTTGGCGGAACTAAACGGTCTGCCTTCAACTATGGATGAAGCGATTTTTTTATAATTTCGGAGCTCTCCGTATTCTAAAATAACCCTCTCCAGCTCACTGACAGAATACTCATTTACTACAAAAGCAGCAGTAAGCTCTGCCTCCTCATCCATTCTCATGTCTAGATTATCGCTCTCGTAAGAAAAGCCCCTCTCTTTTTGGTCCAATTGTAATGAAGAAACACCTATATCTGCCAGCAAACCCACGATATTTTCTATTTTATTTTCTTTTAATATACCTTTTATGACAGATGAAAATCTACCTTTTTTGATACTGACTTTATCTTCATATTTTTTCAATCGCTCGGTGGAAAAGTCGATGGCAGTTTGGTCTTGGTCTATAGCTATCAACTTGATATTGGGGTTTGAGTCAAGTATCATAGACGAATGCCCGCCATAGCCCATAGTACAATCCACAATAAATCCATTTTTACAATCTGCAAAAGTATCTATAACTTCCTTATATAAAACCGGAACATGTGGAATATTTTGCACAACCAACCCTTTTTGCAATAATTTTTATAATTATACATTAATTTGCATTACATTAAGAATAAAGCATATTTATCGTGCAGGGCAAATATTTTCATGACTCAAGTCCACACCCAAAACTTCTTTATACAAAAATAATACTGCGGAAAAAGCCCGATTTTCTAAAAAAAAGATTTTGCTTTGCAAATTTACTAACACTGCGTAAGGTCAGATAATAATTAATAATTAATATTTAGTATTTTTGTGCTACAGTATTCTTTGAACAACGTAGTTCGTAGAAGTAAGCAAAAGGAAAGTCACACACTTCTGAACAACTGTATTAGCTAGAGAAGTGGTGATATAAGTAATAATTCAGGTAAATTGAAAGGAGATGATATGAACCAGCAATCATTTACACGTAGCATTTTAGTTGCTCCGGCGATTAACTTTGGCCATGGACCACAGGACCACATGTTTTTTTCCAAAGAATTGAGTATCGAAGTTGACGAAAATATGCGCTCGCTAGTAATATCACAAGACCCAACTGGCAAAATTCCGGCTGGAATCTTGGATTTTGTCCGTATATCAGTGACAGGACCGGATGGTAAAACTCTCCAGGCTGAGTTAAACCATAACGATCATTACGATCAACCGCTGGGTGAGCAGTATGTCTTGTCCAACATTTTATACTTTAAGCCTGGGACTAATCGAATCCGGTTTGAATTCTGGAGCCACTATGCTCCGCCGGGACCAAATTATGCCTCAACAGCTGTGTTCTTGGTGCAGTTTATAGATGATACCAACAACGATAATGACAACGAGGGTGGAGGTTGTGAACCTGGGCACCCAGACTGCAAAAACCGTGTTCAGGTAACGCAAGCCATAGCTGGTCATCATATGCCTGTTGCGGGTAGTTTTTTGACTAGGACGGTACGTCTGCATGTCCCTAAGAACGGGTCACGAGTCGTTATGAGTACAGATCGTACTGGTAGTTCACCTTTTGGAATTGATGACTGGGTCAATGTCACAGTCAAGAGTCCATCCGGTAAGGTACATAAGGGGCGTATTTCTGAGAATGATGCTTTTGGAAAAAAGATCGGCGAACAATGGATTTTGTCGAATATCATTCCGTTTGAAGCTGGTTGCCACGAGGTAACATGCGAATTATGGAATCAGTTTGTACCGCACGGCAGCAATGCGGGTTCAAGTGCTATCTGGCTGGTGAGTTCTTAGGACCATCACGCCCATTAAATTATTGGTGAAAAAAAACAACACGTGTAGGACACTAAAATACACAAAGAGACGACCAAAAGACGCCGAACAAATCACTGCAGTGGATTTTTACTCCGCTGCGCTCTGTAAAGACCAGTGACTTCAAACATTTTGTGATAATCACGGCTGATTCATACAGTAGATGGCAAAGCTATAAAGGGCAGTAAACAAAAAAATGTTAAAATTGGTTTCATCTTTTGATTGTTTTGAGTCTGCAATAAAGTAGCTGGATTTATGCCGTACTTGTAAAGCTTAACAAAATCTCTTTTTGCTTATCAAGCTCATAATTAAACTTAAACTCTATCTCTTTAAGATAATATACAAAGTTCTCATCCTTAACACCCTTGTACTTTAAAATAGATTTTTCAAAAAAAAGCCAAAATCTTGTTATAAGGTTCTCTCTTTTTTGCACTTTTGAAACTTTATTCAGCATCATAAACTTTGAAAATTCTTTAAAATAAATATCCTGCAATCCATCGTCTAAAAACTGATTTTTGTATCTGTTTAAATTTGGCATGAGTAAATTATAGACCTTGTTTTCATAGTGAAATGTCAAAAAGTTCTGTGCATCAAAGATGTTTTCTTTTATCTTTTTTTTGCTTTGTTGCAAATAGATGTATTCGTCATACTCTCTAACTGTTTTTTCTTGGTACTCTTCTTCTAAATGATTGGCTATGAGTTGACGAAAGCGCTCATATCTTTTTTTTACAGTTACATAACTCATATGTAATTCTTTGCTTGTCTGGTTTGCACTGAAATTCTCACAGAAGCAATTTATAAGATCTAGATCTGTCTGTATTTTTTTAGGAGAAACCTTTTTCTTGCACTTTGAACACTTGAGTTGACCTGATTTAAGTACATATAATTTTTCGTGATTACAATAAATACATTTCATAAAAAATTTTATCATAAATTAGTCCCAAAACTATATAAGAAAGTAAAAAATTAATATAACTTTGTAAATTAAAGATATAGAATGAGGCTAGTTATTTATTGAGAGGAGTGGGATATGGAAAATCTAGGGTTTGCGCTTATATTTTGGTATGGTATTTTACATGCTTTTGGACCTGACCATCTGACTGCAATAGCCGATTTTTCCATTGGCAAAAATAAAAAGAAGACAATTTTTATCACGACTTTTTTTGCCGTGGGCCATGGTCTTTCTCTTTTTATCTTTGCAAAAATATTGGAAAGTTATCATATAAGTGAAAATATCTTAGGATATGGAGACATTATCTCATCAGCTATAATTTTAAGTATGGGGATTTATCTTCTGTTTATGGTTTTTATTGACCGCATTCAGCTAAAAAAACATATCCATCATGGCAAAGAACATGTTCATATCTGGTTTGGGAAAGAACATTCTCACAGCAACACCGATACAACTTCTGCCTTTACAATCGGTGCATTAATGGGGATAGGCGGAGTTCGAGGAATGCTCATAACTCTTGGCGCGATTGAAGGACAAAGTGTAGATTTTATGATGGTTCTGGCTTTTACACTTGGTGTTATGAGTATATTTGTAGGCTTTGGTGTTGTAATCCTCTATATCAATAAAAATCTGTTAAATTCAAAACAAAACTTAAAAAGAGTATTTGCAACTGCCGGAATTGTCTCTGTAGTTGTCGGCTCAAATATGTTACTAAATTAAAGGAAAGCACATGTGTATAGATTGCGGTTGCAGTATAACAGGACATTCTCATAGCGAGGAAGAACATTTCCATGAAGAAGGTCACTCTCACGAACATCCCCCAGGGAAGCCTCTCTGGCTTCGCCATTCACCTTCTCATCACCATCATGGAGACTCTTTTGAACATCAAAAGGCACATCAGCATCTACATGACAACCCTCAACTAAATGACCCTAAAACTATCTCAGTCATAACAAAGATTTTAAACAAAAATGACCAAGAAGCTACACATAACCGCGAGCATTTTGACTCACATAATGTACTTTGCATAAATCTCATGAGTAGTCCCGGAAGCGGAAAAACAGCTCTGCTTGAGAAGCTGGCTGAGTTTGATGAGTTTAAATTTGGTGTAGTAGAGGGCGACTTAGAAACGAGTCGTGATGCAGACAGACTCAAAGCAAAAGGGATTCAAGCTCAGCAGATTCAAACAGGTTCAGCATGTCACCTTGATGCTTTCATGGTACACAAAGCGCTTCATCATTTAGATTTGGACACTATGGATATCTGCTTCGTTGAAAATGTCGGAAACCTTGTCTGTCCAGCTTCTTATGATGTCGGAAGTCACTTAAATATAGTCCTTGTAAGCATCCCAGAGGGGGAAGATAAAATCGCTAAATATCCGGTCATGTTCCGTCAGGCTGATTTGATTTTGTTCACTAAAACAGACCTGCTTCCATATTTTGAGTATGACATGGAAAAAGAAAAAGAGATGGCAAGAAAGCTCAAGCCAAATGTTGATATCTTGGAAGTGAGCACCAAGGACGTGGACTCAATAAAAAAAGTTGCTCAATGGATAAAATTTAAAATGGAGATGAGATAATGTGCCTCTCAATACCAAGTAAAGTAGTAAAAATAGACAAAGAAAATAACATGGCAACAGTTGACACCATGGGTGTCCAGCGAGATGCCAGTTTGGATTTGATGAGTGAGGGTGATGTAAAGATAGGTGATTATGTACTTTTGCACATCGGGTTTATCATGAACAAGATAGATGAAGAGGATGCTCTTCTAAGTTTGGAAACCTATAGGGAAATCATAGAAGCGATGGATGAAGAAGATAAGCAGAAGGCAATTTTAGAAGATGACGAGTGTCAGAATAGAGACGCATAAAATTGAGTTTAGAACTTAAAAATCTTTATGATGATTTTAGAGATGCAAAGACCATAAAAGCTTACGCAAAAATCATCAATGAAGATGCAAAAAAACTGCCTAAAAGTATAAATATCATGGAAGTGTGCGGAGGACATACCCACACAATTATGAAGTACGGAATCTTGCAACTTTTACCAAAAAATGTAAAGTTTGTTCATGGTCCTGGCTGTCCCGTTTGCATCATGCCAAAAGAGAGAATAGACCACGCCTATGTCTTGGCTATGCAAGAAGATGTAATTTTAGTCACTTTAGGCGATATGATAAAAGTACCGGGGAGCAACGGAAGTCTGCAAGATGCAAGAAGCAAAGGCGCTGATGTAAGGTTTGTTTATTCTCCGATGGACTGCTTGAAAATAGCACAGGAAAATCCAACAAAAAAGGTGATATTTTTTGCCATAGGCTTTGAAACAACAACGCCCATGACAGCTGCACTCTTAGATGTGGTCATAAAAAAAAGGATAAATAATATCTTCTTCCACATAAACCATGTAACAGTTCCCGAAGCCATGAGCGCCTTACTCGCAGATAAAGACAACAAAATAGACGCTTTTTTAGGCCCCTCACATGTAAGTGTGATAAGCGGAAGTAAGATTTATGAAGAGTTTCCAAGAGACTATAACCGTCCGGTAGTAGTTGCGGGCTTTGAACCTGTTGATGTTATGCAGTCCATCAGCATGATTGTAAAACAGTTTGTAGAGGGCAGAAGTGAGCTTGAGATAGAGTACAAACGCGCCGTAAACAGAGACGGAAATTTAAAAGCGCAAGAGCTAATAGAAAAATACTTTGAAAAAGCGCAAAACTTCAGATGGAGAGGCTTGGGAGATATCCCTAAAAGCGGCTTGAAATTAAGAGATAAATACAACGCCTACAATGCAGAAGTGATTTACAATAACATCCTCCCAAAAGAGCCGATAGACGACCACAAACTCTGCATTTGCGGAGATATACTAAAAGGAAAAGCTAGTCCACCAGAGTGCAGCATCTTTGGAACTGCATGTAAACCGACTTCGCCGATTGGGAGTTGTATGGTAAGCAGTGAGGGTGCGTGTGCGGCTTATTATAAATATGGGAACTTGATATAATATCTTAGATAGAAAATAAGGCTTGAAGTTATGAGTTATAAACCACCGTTTACTATTACATCCAAGATGCTAAATCTTGTGAGTAAAATAAGTGAGTCTTTAATTAAAATAGAGATGCTTGAGCATAATATAATCACACCATATTTACGAAAAGCTAATCGTATTAAAACACTAGCTGGTACTTTAGAGATAGAAGGGAACTTCTTAGGCGAAGAGAAAATAACAGCTATTTTAGAGGGCAAAAAAGTTTTAGGAACTGTACTAGAACTTGCAGAGGTAAATGGAGCTATAAAAGCGTATGAAATGTTTGAAGAGTATGACTGTTACAATTTAGATGATTTGCTCAAAGCACATAAAATTTTGATGGGGGAAATTTTAGAAGAGTAAATGTTGGAGTTGGTGGACAAAGTGGAGTGACACATGTTGCACCACCTTATGATAGAGTTCCAGATTTGATGTATGATTTGTTTGAGTGGCTAAAAGAATCTGATGAACATCCTCTTATAAAAAGTAGCATTTTTCACTATGAGTTTGAGTTTATTCATCCTTTTAGTGATGGAAATGGAAGAATAGGACGACTTTGGCAAAGTGTAATTTTATATAACTACAAAAAGGTCTTTTCTTCTATTGCGACAGAGAGTATTGTGAGAGATTATCAAGAGAGCTACTATAAGGCTTTAGAAGATTCTGGAGAATCAGGCGAAAGCACACCATTTATAGAATTTATGCTAGAAGTGATTTTAGAATTAATTCAGAAGGTCGGTAATCAGGTCGGTAATCAGGTCGGTAATCAGGTCGGTAATGATTTAACTGATAATCAAATGCAAATTGTGCAAAACATGAAAAATAATCCAAAAATATCAGCTAAAAAATTAGCAGACATAGTTGGCATATCTGTTAGAAAAATAGAAGAGAATATTTCTAAACTCAAAGAGATGAAGATAATTGATAGAGTTGGTGGAACGCGTGGGTCTTGGGAAGTGAATTTAGAATTGGTTAAAAATTAATAATGGGTTTTGATGCAAGACAAAAATGAATTAGTTAACATTCTTGAAGAGGTCAAAATAAATTTAAAAAATGGGCTTATTTTAGATATATTAAAAAGTATTTAGATGATGAGTATATTTTTAACAAGCCCTTATACAGTCATTGAAAGATTTTATTTTAGAGCTAGGTGTTGGGTGGTTTGCTTTTATGGGAAAAGAGTATCGTTTACAGGTTGGCGATGAGGATTTTTATATTGATTTACTTTTTTATCATAGACATTTAAAGTGTTTGGTCGCATTTGAATTAAAAGTGAGTAAATTTAAACCAAGTCATTTAGGACAATTAGAGTTTTATCTTGAGGCACTGGATAGAGATGTAAAAATAAAAGAAGAAAATCCAAGTATCGGAGTACTACGTTGTAGAGAGAAAAATGATGAAGTTGTAGAGTATGCCTTAGGCAGAAGTCCAAGCCCAACGGTAGTAGCTGAATATGAAACAAAACTAATTCCTAAAAAAATCTTGCAACAAAAGCTCAATGAACTTTATGAGCAGTTTGAAAAATATGATGGAGAAAAATAAATGAACAAAACAATAAGCCTAGCATGTGGAAATGGCGGGGAAGAGAATAACGAACTTATATCCCAAGTATTCTACAAAGCTTTTAAAAATGAGATTTTAGAGCGTAGTGAAGATGCGGCTATTATCCATCATGGGGAGTTGGCATTTTCTACTGACAGCTTTACGGTTTCGCCTCTGTTTTTTCCGGGGGCAGATATAGGGAAGCTCGCAGTTTGCGGTACATGTAATGACTTGGCTATGATGGGTGCAAAACCTAAATATCTTACATGTAGCGTGATTATAGAAGAGGGTTTTTCAACTTCTCTGCTTGAGAGGATTGTGGAGAGCATGAGACAAGAGCTTGAAGTTAATGGAGCACTTGTCGTGAGCGGTGATACAAAAGTTCTGCCTCGCGGGAGTGTAGACAAGATTTTTATAAACACTACCGGGATTGGTGAAGTTTTGAAAAAGGGAATCAGTGCTAACAATATATCTGCGGATGATTTGATTTTGGTAAATCGTAACATTGGCTGTCATGGCGCGACTATTTTTGCGGCTCGTGAGGGGATGGAGATGAGTTCTTCGCTTCAAAGTGATTGTGAATCACTTTTTCCTCAGGTAAAAGCGCTTTTGGATGCGAACATAAACATAACTGCCATGAGAGATGCAACCAGAGGCGGTGTGAGTGCTGTTTTGAATGAGTGGTCAAAGCAGTCAAATATCTGCATAGAAGTTGAAGAGGTAAAAATCCCCGTGAGCGATGAAGTAGTCGGCATCTGCGAAATGTTGGGTTTTGAAGCTACTGCTTTGGCGAATGAGGGGACTTTTGTTTTGGCTGTTAAAAAAGAGGATGCTGATAAAGCGGTAGAGCTTTTAAAAACTTTTGAAAATTGCTCTGATGCAACCATTATCGCTAAAGTGACAGACAGACATCTTAAAAAAGTGATTTTAAACAGTAGCTGGGGAACTTCACGATTTTTAGAAATTCCTAGCGGTGAGCTGCTTCCAAGGATTTGCTGATGCATGAGTACAGTATAGTCCAATCACTTTTAGATGCATGTGAAGAAAATGCAAAAAATAATGATGCAACACAAGTCACCAAGGTTGTGGTAAAAATAGGTGTCATGAGTGGAGTGGAGCCAGAACTTCTTAAAAGCGCATTTGATACTTTTAAAGAAAAGACTATGTGTGAAGAAGCCGAGTTTGTCATGAACATTCAAAGTGTTGTTATCAAGTGTCATAAATGTTATACAGAGTCAACTTTAGCCAAACTCGAATACTGCTGTCCTAAGTGTCAAAGTATTGAGCTAGATATACTTGATGGGGAAGATATGTACCTAATGCAACTAGAGCTTAATTAAAAAAGCTCTACTCATCTAAGGCAAAACCTTTTGAAAAGTAGGGATGATTGAGTTGCAGTTTACTGAGTATCCTA
>Ga0316206_1001888_pt1 | contig 16094 bp, 14 predicted proteins | sample 6monthpyrite_MG_FD_204942 | JGI IMG/M metagenome (GOLD analysis project Ga0316206, IMG submission 204942) | Microbial mat bacterial communities from mineral coupon in-situ incubated in ocean water Damariscotta River, Maine, United States -... | ecosystem: Environmental > Aquatic > Marine >... | reverse complement strand
CACGTATGCTGCAAGACACCGAGTGCATGGCACGTATGCTGCAAGACACCGAGTGCATGGCACGTATGCTGCAAGACACCGAGTGCATGGCACGTATGCTGCAAGACACCGAGTGCATGGCACGTATGCTGCAAGACACCGAGTGCATGGCACGTATATGCAAGACACCGAGTGCATGGCACGTATATGCGTTTATGCGTATATGTATGCGTATATGTAGATACCATAAGCTTTTAAAATCACGATAGGTACCCGCGTACTTTTGCCCTTTTGCCCTTTTGCCATACAATTTTGTTCTTTAAAAATTGGGTACCGTCTAGGCGTCTCTATAAATTCTACAAGGACCCTCAATCCCCTTCAGGTTTTGGTTTATAGTGACGAAAAGGAGAATACTGAAGATGAAAAAGTTAATTTTAATAGGTCTATTATTATTTAATATGACGTCAGTTTTTGCTAGCGACGACTGTCGGGGTGAATTTCAACACAATGTCTTAATTCATGGGATTGGAGGTTCTGAAACTTCTTTTGGAGTTATGGATGAAGTTCTCGAGAAGTATATTCCTTGTTCAAAATCTCATTACTTTGTCTACGATACGAAGGATAGTCGATTAACCATCTTGGATTTTGCAAAAAGGTTAGCAGTCTTTTTGCAGGGTATTGGCAAGACTCAGGATAAAGACCTCAATTTAATTATGCATTCACAAGGTGGACTGGTTGGCCTAACTTATCTTTATAATTCTTATAAAGAATTAAAAGGTTTTGATGCTACAAATTTACCGAGAATAAATAATTTTATTTCTCTATCGACACCCTTTTGGGGATCTGATTTTGCCTTAATTGGTAAGTTTTTCTTTTTCGGACTGAACTTCAAAAAAAACTTTCTTTCACCTTTTGGTAAGGCGCAATTACGCGATATGAAATACGGCAGCAAGTTTCTAGAAGATCAAACAAGTTACCTTTTTTCTCAAGACAATAGGACTTTTTTAAATTTTCTAGCGCGAGAAATAAATGTTCTGAATATCTCGGGCATGGGCCCCTATAGTAGAAGTTATTTAAAAAGAATTGGGTCTCAATTTTTTGAAGGTGATCTGGTGGTGAATATTCCTAGTATGACCATAAATACATTAAACGCCAGTGCCAACTCGCTAGACTATAGTGAGGGTGTCACGCAGTTTTTGGAAACGATTCCCTCCAGTCCCGCACAACAGGCCTATGTTATAGGGACGCATATGAATGTTTATTATGGAACCATAGGTTATGGTATCGTTGATATTCCAAAAAGTTGTCTCGATTTGGCAAATTGTAAACACCCAGGATTTAATACCTTATACGATTTCTTAACAACAGGGGAAGTGCGTACGAATACCAGTATTGAAAGAATGATTAAAGGGTTTGAACTGCATATAAGTGTTGATTTTCCTAAAGAAATTTCTGACCTTAAGGACGCTCGCATTGTTATTATGAAAAAAAAGAAGAAGGACGTTTCCCTTAGCCATTATAGATTCAAGAAAAAAAAACAAAGGGCCATCAGGATAAATAATAAAGAAAAAAGAGGCCATTATTTAATTAAGGGATCGCTACGGTCACAATCTCCCACCACCTCTATTGAACTGGAAATTCGCCATCCAGAGATTGTTACCAGAAGAGTTGTTCTGCAAGTTGAAAAAGGCAAGGCAACATTTTTGAAGATCAAGGTCAAAGCAAATTAAGTTTTTTTAACCGATTAATTAGAGCGACCACGGTTTTCCCGAGATTTCTTTCTTTTAGTGGCCAGCGGCTTGGTAAATAGTCTAAACTGAAGCATCATTTTTTAAAGAAGGACCATTCATGAGTGTTAATAAATACGCAAAAATTACGGGTGTTGGAAGTTTTGTCCCAAAAGATATTTACACTAATTTTGATCTTGAAAAAATGCTCGATACCACCGATGACTGGATTCAACAACGGACGGGAATTGTTAAAAGGCATTGGGCCGATGAACACACGAGCACCTCTGATTTGGCCTATGAGGCGAGTTGCCAGGCAATAAAAAATGCCGGCCTCAATAGAGAACAAATCGATATGATCATTATGGCGACCTTAACACCCGATCACGATTTCCCCGGGGCGGGCTGTTTTTTACAAGCGAAACTTGGGTTGACGGGCATAGCGGTGCTAGATATTAGGCAACAATGCACTGGATTTATTTACGGCCTTTCCATTGCCGATAAGTTTATTAAAACTGGTGAATGTAAAAATATTTTACTGGTAGGTAGTGAAGTTCACTCGAAAGGGCTGGACAAAACTCCTCGTGGAAGAAATGTTTCAGTGCTTTTTGGGGATGGAGCGGGGGCCGTTGTTGTCAGTGCAACTGACGTGCAAAACCCGCAAACAGAGGCGCATATTATTGGCAGCCATCTACATGCGGATGGGGCGTTTGCCAAAGAGCTTTGGACTCCGGCCCCCGGCAGTGCTTTTAAAGGCGAAAGAATTAACCATGAATTGCTCAACAAGGGTGCTCATTTTCCACAAATGAATGGCAAGCAGGTCTTCGTGCACGCCATAAAAAAAATGTGTGAAACCCTTTTGACACTAACTAAAGAAAAAAATATTTCGCTGAATGAGATTGATTGTTTTTTATTCCATCAAGCAAACCTACGAATCAATCAAAAAGTTGCTGAAACATTGGGCATTCCCGCAGAGAAAGTTTTTAATACGATCCAAAATTATGGCAATACCACTGCCGCCACTATTCCCTTAGGTATGCACGATGCACTTAAAGCGGAAAAACTTAAACCTGGTATGCTCGTTGGCGCCGCCGCCTTTGGCTCGGGATTTACTTGGGCATCGGCCCTTTGGCGCCATTAGATCTTAGTGCTTTTGCACTTTCTCCTAATTCATCTTGGAAGAAAATTGCGCCTCTGCTAGATAAGGCTTCCACTTACCTTTCCAGACATTTAGGGATGCATTTAATATTGTGCCCGTTTTGTTATGAACTTCCACTGTACAATAGGAGAATTTGGTAATATTTTCGTGTAAGGCGGCATCCACAGAGGGAATTTGATTCCACGTTCCGGTGTTCAGATAATATTTACCTTCGGGAAAACGCCGCCATTCTTGCAAATGAGTATGCCCCATTATCACGACTTTTAAATGCGGCCTACGCTGCAAGATTTTTTTCGCTTTCTTAGCGTACTTGGGGTAAATCGTGATTTGTCTCAACAGTCCCAAAGTCGTCTTAAAGTTATTGTTTTTATTTCCGGTTATAAATTGAGAACGAATAAAATAATGTAAAACCATTTTAAGCATTCTTATAAAAAAGAAAAAATCGTGAAACGCGCACCATTTGATATAGCTCCCCATAGGGCGAACCTTATCTATTAAAGGCCTCTCTTTTTTTAAACGTGGCAAGATAAAAATACAAAAAAGCGATCCCCATGGCAAATTCAAAATTTTTTGCCCCATAGGTCCAGTAGTAAAATATTTTTTTTGAGGAACCGTATTAACCACTTCAAAGCGATGCCCATGCTCAATATGAATGCCATCAATTTCTAGCATATGGGCAAAATCTATTTTTTCGTTGGTCAAGGAACGAAAAAGGTTTTGCGCCCCCACGAAGGCCATGCCATTATCGTGATTGCCGATAATATAGGTGCATTTTTTATTAGGTGTATGCATAAAATTTTTTATCGCCGCAAAAAATTTTTTATGACCATCGTGAATACATTGCAGAGATTTTTTTGTATGCTCTTCATCAATAATATGGGAGAAAACACCGGCATGATCGATTTGAATGAGATTGAGAATATCGCCATTTAAAACCAGGTGAATACTCGCCCAATAAAACTTTCCAGTGCAATAATGATCGAGAAATTCGTAGAATAATTCGTCTTCACCAAAGTCTTCAACTATATTTAATTGCCCATTACTTAAATATTTTCCGCGCCCAAGATGAAGATCGCTAACCGCCAAGACAATCATAAATTATTTTGCCTTATCGAGTAATTCGGCGGCCAAGCAGACGCGCCCCTTTCCTTCAGCTTTTGCCTGATACATCATTTGATCGGCCATCGCCAAGATGTCTTTGCGCGTTTTTGCATTTTCTGGAAATTTAGCGGCACCAATTGAAACCGTTAGTTTAAATTTTTCTTTTTCACTTAAATTAAAGTCACAATCCATGACAGCTTTGAGAACTCTCTCGCCAATACTTCTAGGGTTAGCAGTTTTTTTACAAGGAATCAGGATGACAAACTCATCTCCACCATATCGATAGATGAGATCTGTTTTTCTCATTTCACCCTTCAAGACTTTCCCTAGTTGACTTAAGAGAAAAGTTCCCACTAAATGGCCATGACCATCATTAACATTTTTAAAATTATCCACGTCGATAAATAAAACGATAAACTCTTCACCAACCATTTCAAAGCGTTTAATGGCATTTTCTAAATCTTTTAGAAGTTTCCTTTGATTGAATAAACCTGTCACATCGTCAATATGCACTAATGAGTTTAAATTATTAATTCTCAACCATTCAACAGATTGGAGAAAAGAATTTGACCAAAATTTACACAGGTAGCGATATAAATTAGGATCGATAATACTTTGATCACCGAGACTGAAGACCGCCAGATAGCTTTGTTGTTCATCATCCCCAATATAGTGACAATAAAAAATCTGCCCATCAATCTCAATCGGTGCATCTTCATGGGTAGGAAAATTCGCGAAGAATTGATCCACAACCTTGGTCAATATTTTAGTATTGTAAATAAATAATTTTTTTGTAGGGTCCACCCAAGTCGACCTAAATTTTTCAAAATTTCCCACCTTTTCAGGTGCTTCCTTCATCGCCCGTGGAAAGGAATAAACCACCATTGGATTGGTCTTAAGGTTTTTCACTAAATAATCATTAACCCTTTTATACAAGTGAACAGGTTCCTTTAAACTATTAAAATTACTAATAATATCTAGTAATGATATCAGCTCATGGCCTTTATTTTGAGTTTTTGGTGTCAAAAACAATTCCTCTTGAAAAATTCTTATATTTCTCTCGCCCAACATATCAATTAGCTTTCTTAAGTCTTTTAGAGAGTGACCTATCTCCCTCTATATCATTTTCTAGCACTTTCATGGAACTTCTTAGAGTTTGCATTACTTTTTGCATATTGTCTTCCAATCTCTGTTTATCTTGCTTACTCTTAGACTCAAGAATCACGACATTTTCAATATTAAACTCTAAAGTATCAATTTTTCTCTTCAATTCAAGAATCTTTTTTTCACGGCACTTCACCTGATTTTCGGAGTCCATTTTAACCATTTCTAATTGCCCTTCTAACTCTTTCTCTCTGCGCCGTATGTGATTTATATCAATTCTAACTTTTTGATTGAGCCGATTAAACTCATCTTTGTACTGCTTGTTTTTCTCTTCCAGTAGAGAATTTTGGTCCTGCAACAACTTAACCTGATATTTAGACTCCTCTAAGTCTCGCAAATTTCTTTTCTTTGTTAAAGTAATTTCAATACGTACTTCATCGAGTTCTGCTCGTAAACCCAGATTTTCTTGCTCCAATAATAATTTTTCTTTTTTCGTATTTTCCAGGTTTTCCAGCAGATGATCCCGTTCGAAACGCATTTGCCTTATGGTCCCCTGCCTTCTCACCAACTCTTCCGGCGAGCGAGAGACTTCTTCCTCGGGTGAAAAAAGTTCTTGAGTAACTGGCCCGGCCGATTGGCCGCGCAAAGAGTTGATCCCCTCTGCATCACTAAATATCACCGTCGCTTCATCATCCTCGTCTTCTATCCCGATTTCGCTTAAAATATCTGTTGCTGATGAATCTTTCCCCACAAGATGGTCACTTGTCAGATCTGTCATATCTAAGCCTAATTCTGCCACCTTATCTTTCTCAAATGTATTTTCAATACTCTCGTCCAAATCCGGTTCCAAATCGCTTTCCAAATCGGTTCCCAAACCGCTTTCCAAATCGCTTTCCAAATCGCTTTCCAAATCGCTTTCCAAATCGCTTTCCAAATCGCTTTCCAAATCGCTTTCCAAATCGCTTTCCAAATCGCTTTCCAAATCGGTTCCCAAATCGGTTCCCAAATCGGTTCCCAAATCGGTTCCCAAATCGGTCCCCAAATCGCTTTCCAAATCGCTTTCCAAATCGCTTTCCAAATCGCTTTCCAAACCGGTTTCCAAATCAGTTGCCAAATCGGTTTCCAAAGGTGCAGCAAGGTCGAACTCAAAATTTTCATTTACAGCAAAATCAATTTCATTCGAGACATCCCGATTTGAACTTTTTGCTTTCGGTGGGGTCTCTTGCTCAAAGCAGGCGTCTTCTGCTGTTTCTTCAATGGCCTTTCCAGCAACTTCTAACATACCGGAAACTTGCAAATCCACGAGCTGACCTTCCTCGACGATGCCACCGATCTCATGATCCGCCCCAGGTTGATCCCCCTCCCCTGCAAAGTCCCTCGGCTCCTGTGCTGGCAGCTCTTGCCCCACAGAAAAATCCAAGTCGCCAACGGTTTCCAGCGCATTTTCATCTAATATTTCGTTACTAACCGCCAATTCTTGTATCGCCTTGGCATTAATTTTCCCTGTAATGGCAGCAACATCCGGATATTCCAAGTCGTCATTACAAGGAGTTTCCTGTGCATTTTCGTCATCCGCATAATCTTCCTCTCCACCGATCATTTCGGCAGCACCAGCAAGAGACGTCTCCGGCAAAATATCTGGCGCCGGTGGTGCTTCCTGTGCGGCCATTTGCTCTTGGCCAAAATGCTCCTTGAGATCATCCGCATTCATCACGACTGTTTTTTGCGTCAACTCTCCCGCTTGAGAAACTCCATCCATCGCAATCTCTTCCATATTAATATCAAAACCATCTTGCTCGGCGTCCAAATCCACAGAAATATTAGTCGGCCTTATTTCGCTATCAGTTGCGTCCATACTTTCATCTTCAGCGGCTGCCTCTTCCCCAAAAACTCCGTCAAACTGACTCTGAATATTTCTACTGGTTTGGCCGTCTATTTGCGTCCCTTGATTTGTGTAATGTTGCTGGAGAACTTGGCGTACGGCGGGGTCAATTTGCATTTCTTGAAATTGTTCGGCCCCCTTACCACTGACTTGGAACGAATTTCCAAACTCCTTCATCAACCCAGCAATGACGTCGGAAGCGAGAGGCTTCATGAGATAATTTCCAGCACAATGAGAGCTTTGCTTATGCCCTTCTATGGCCTCTTCATCTAAATTTTCTGAAATAATCACCCTAAAGACGAGTTTTTTCTGCAAAAGGTCGGCATTTAAAGCGAGCGCCTGCTCTTCATCTGCATCTAAATCAATAAATAAAATGGCCTTATCGTCCGCCAAAAATTTTTGTATTTTTTTACTATTGTGGGTAAAGAGCACATCCACATGCTTAAGCTTCGGAATGGCCTTTTTAACCGCCTTATCTTTACTAAAATACGCTACTTTCATAAGTTATCCCTATCTCACCCATAATAACAAAGGAAAATATTTCATCAATAGGAGGCAATAACTCCCTTTTAAATTTTACCAATTAAGCGATTAGACATTGATTAAAAGAGTCTCTGGTAATATCATGGGTTAATGAATATATTGACACTTATCTCCATAGTCTGCTTAATGGCCGTTGCAAAACCCGCTCTCAGCGCAGAACAGTTTCTCCCCATACCTCTCGTCCATTTGGATAGTTTATTTAGCCATCATGTGCTGATCGCTGAAAAATCTACCCATAAATTGCACCTTTATGAAAATTCTGCAAGTATTCCTCGCCTGGTCAAGACCTATACTATGGCGACGGGAAAAATGGCCGGGAATAAATCCTTCCAAGGAGACCATAGGACTCCCGAGGGAATCTACCATTTTACCAGTTTTATCCCCCACGCAGATCTCATCAAAAAATACGGCAAGGAGGGGGAAAAATACGGTATTGGCTCCTTTGTCATGAATTATCCCAATATCATTGACCGTAGAAACGGCAAAACTGGCGGCGGCATCTGGCTGCACTCCACTAACGACGAAACACGCATAGAAAAAGGTTTAGATTCCAGAGGTTGTGTGGTCATTGCCAATAGCCAACTCAAAGATATTTCTAATTATATAGAATTGCAAAACACCAAGATTATCGTTGTGCATAATTTAAAATTCTTACCTAAAACAGCTTGGGATACAGAAAGAAATTCCATCATTTCAACAATTGAAAAATGGAGTGCTGCATGGAGAAAAGAAGACTTTAAAAACTATATCACTTTCTACCACGATAAAAAATACCAGGATAATATACGCGGGGATAAAAAGGCTTTTTCTCGTTATAAGCGCGCTGTGTTTGCTGCTCCAGGTGCCCCCACCATTGAAGTGAACAATATGACTCTTTTACGAAATGAAAACTACGTCGTGGTAACTTTTAAACAAAACTATAAATCGGCAAGAATAAATGATATTGGCATCAAAACTTTATATCTTGAAAAAAATGAGTTTTATCAATGGAAAATTGTCTCAGAACAATGGCGCAAAGCTGGCCCTGCCGAGAGGAAAGTCGCCTTCCAACCATCGATGAGATTTTTTAAGCCCAATGAAGCCCCGCAAAGTAAAAATTAAATGAGCGGTACTAAACCCAAGAATGGAAAACTCGCCTTCATTCTTTTCGACTCTCTTCGCTCCCCCCGCTATTATGAAATAAAAAAAAGTTTTCTCAAATTCCTTTTGGTTTTTCTACCCGCTTTAACGATGGTTTCCATCGTAGTGACTTGTCTTTTCTTTTTTTATTTTAAAGATTTAAAAACCTCCTTGGCCACAAGAGAACCAAAAATTATAACGGAATTGCGCCAACAAGCTCTCGCGCAAAAAAAGATTATTGAGCAGCTAAAATTAGAGAAAAAAAAATTGCAAACAAAGCTGAACTCTCCAGTCATCCCGCAACTCGCCACTTTAAACTTATTCAAACCGACCCAGGGGAGAGAAGATCTCACTGCCAAATCTGTCGTCAGTATTTCCAACTCCCAGGCGGTGGCCAAGAGAAACAAACTCTATTTTACCTTTGACCTAGTGAATACCACCACTAACAACCAGCGATTGAGTGGTTATCTCTTTATTGTCTTTCGCACAAAAAAAACCTTGCAAGTATACCCTGAAACGAGTTTTGCTCCCGGCGAGATGGAGATTTTGTATAGTCATGGAGAATTCTTTAGCACTGCACGCTTTAGAACGACCGAGGCGATTTTTAATATTCCCAATGGCGTGGCGATGGGAGCGACAGGCCACTTTAAAATTCTGATCTTTTCGCGAACAGGCGATTTACTACACAAAGAAATAATTAATAAAGAAAATATTAAGTAGGTTTTATGCAAGACTATATTTCTATTAAGGACCAAAATTTTTCCTACCTAGGGAAAAACTCAAAGATGTCGGGCAAATTTCACCTGTCGGGAAATACGCGTATTTCTTGTGACATTGATGGTGAAATTACCATGACAGATAAATCCGATTTGTTTATCGAACCATGTGCCTCCTTCATAGGCACCATCCACTGCCATAATATCGAGGTACACGGCCAATTTGAGGGCAGTCTCAAGGCTTCAGGCATCGTCTCTATTTATCCTCCCGCCTGTGTCACCGGTGATATCCAATGTGAAAATCTGCTGGTCTATCCGGGGGCGATTCTCAATATCGATGGCCATACCACCGATTAAAGAAGACTCAAGAATTCTCTAAAGCAATGATTCCTAAAGAAAGTTTTTATAATTATGCATTTTAACTTTACCAAATTGTTTAAGCTGCTTCAGTAAACTTTTATCTCCCACCACAACAATAGTTTGCTTATCCCAGGAGTAAAGCGCCTTCGTCATCGCCATAACATCACCCGTTGAATAGCTTTTCACTCGATCGATAAATTTAAGAATATCGGCATAATCTCTACCTGTGTGATCGAGATGAATAAGTTCCCCTAGATAGGCAGCATTCATTTCAAATTTAAAGGGATAGCCGCCGGTCAAATGCCCACGCGCTCGCTCTAATTCCTCTTTTGGAAATTTACCCTTTTGCACTGACGCCAAAGTATCGCGGATAACCGTGATCAATGCCCCTAAGGTTGAGTTTTTTGTAAAGCTAGCGACGCCGGCGCGGCCATAGTCTTTTTGCTCGCTAGCAAAAGCATTAGCTGTATAGCTGAGGCCACGCTTCACCCGAATTTCCCGCATCAGTTTCGAAGTGAATCCCCCCCCTAAATAACTCGAGGTCAATTGCATCAGTTCATGTTTATGTAACTCGTCTTTATTCAGGACACGGCCCACCCGAACATGTGCTTGATTGGCATTTGGCACGGTCACCAAGTGAATTTTTGTCCCATGAAACTTTTTAGGCTTATAACTCACCGACCTTTTAAAAGAGCTTTGCTTTTTGCGCCAGCCGCATTCCTTATTGATAATATCTTTAATCGCCAAAACGCCAGGTGGGCCACTGAGATAGATTTTTTTATAAACTCTCTTATTAAAATACTCTAACTTTTTTTTGAGCACCTTTGATTTGAGGTTTCTGATATCTCTTAATTTCCCCCCAACAGGGTAGCTAAAAGGTGTTTTTGCAAGAGATAATTCTCTAAAGACCCGTCTCGCTAATGTGCTGTGAGAGGTCACCATAGAGTTTAAACTATCTTTGGCGCGAATTTTTGCTTTGCGAATTTCTTGTGGCGGAAATTGCGCATCGGCAAACATATGACATATTTTTTTCATGGTGGGAATGATGTTTTTAACCAGTCCAGAGATCGCATAACTAGACGCTTCATGAGTTGAACTACCCCCATAGCTGACCCCGTAATATTCCAAATTATCACTCAATTCTTTTTGACTAAAACGCCGTGTGCCTGCCCCCAAGAGGGAAAACATCGCATTGGTTGCACCTAACTCATTCTTGCGATCACTTAATGAGCCATCTGCAAAATAGATCAGGGCATTATAGGTGGGGTAACGGGCATCTTTAAGGTACACCACTTCAATGCCATCCCAATCATATTTTTGGATCATAGTTTCACTTGCCCTAGCAAGAAGAAGAAGAGATGGAAAAAGGTAAATAAATACTATAATGAATTTGCGCATAACCGTCCTATAAAATTATTTTTTCTTTTTATATTTGTCCCACAAAGAAACTAAAATATACTCCTGTTTGTCAAAAATTTCATGACAAACATCCTTTACTTCTTGCACTGTGATTTTATTGTAAATATCTAATTCTTTTTTATAATAACTATAATCATTATAAAAATTTTCTCGCATCCCTAAAAATCTGGCGACGCCGGCATTAGATTGGATATCTCTGTAATACCCAATTAAATATTGATTCTTGGTTTTTTGTAAAGTCCTTTCAGTAATCGCCGTCTTACACATTTTTCGCGTCTCTCGCAGTAAATTTTTTTTAAACCTTTTATAATTAGTTTTCGCCAGCAACTCCCCGGAAAGAAAAAACACCCCACTATACTTGAGGTTATAGTTGGCAACATTGATATTATTGAGTAAGGGCCTTTTCCCCTTAATATATTTTTGCGTGAGATAGGAACTCTGCCCATCACCTAAGATACTGGAAAGCATATCCATCACAAAAGACTTATAGGTTCCCAGGGGTTCTCCTTTATAGGCCAACATAAAAATGGGAGTTGGACTAGTACCATAGCTTTTGATCTCTCTTTTATACACTCCTTGGTGACGATATAACTGCGGCTGATCCAGCTCTTTTTTCAGTGCTAGCATCGCTGTTGAAGCGGGCAAGGCACCAAACTTTTTCTCAATTTTCATAATAGTTTCGTCGGCATCTACATCCCCAACAATGACGATGATAGCGTTATTAGGTGCATAGAATTTTTTAAAATACTGCATAACTTGATCGCGCGAGAGGGACTTTAAATCCGCAACGTCACCAATCACCGAGCCTCCATAGGGCGTCTTTGCAAAAACCGCTCGCATCATCTGCTGATAAAGTTTCCCCCTAGGGCTATTCTCATACCGAAACTTTCGCTCTTCTAGCACCACTTCACGTTCTTTTTCAAAGGCAACGGGGTCTAGCAATAAATTAACCATGCGGTCCGCTTCCATATCGATAATAATGTCCAAGTTTTTCGTCGGTAAATTTTCATAATAAACCGTAGAATCAACAGTGGTATAAGCATTGGTTGAGCCACCATTCCCCTCTATTATCGTATCAAATTTTCCCGCACCATACTTTTTCGCACCTTTGAACATCAAATGCTCTAAAAAATGACTGGCCCCGGTAGTCCCGGGCTTCTCATACCTCCCACCGACATCAAAAAAAGTATAATAAGAAAAAATTGGTAACTTATGGTTTTCATGAATAAGAACTCTTAGACCGTTACTAAGGGTGACTTTTTTTACCGCTAAATTTAGTGGATAATCATTGAGGTGAGTCTTCTGCTGATTTTTATGGGCACAACTAAAAAGAGTGAGCGTTACAGTAATGTAGAGAAGTAATGTTGCAGGTCTTGCCATCGGAATCACCTTATAAAAAAATATTTAATAGTTAATTCTAACAATTAAATACAACTTGGAAAGGAACAAATGAATGAATTAATAGTACTAGGATCCGGAACAAGTACGGGTATCCCCATAGTTGGCTGCAAATGTGCAGTTTGTCTGTCAAAAAATCCCAAAAATAAAAGACTGCGCACCAGCTTATATCTCAACCTACAAGGAACTAAAATCCTGATAGACACCACCCCCGACCTACGGACTCAGCTACTGAATCACGCCATCGATCATCTCGATGGCGTGATTATAACTCACGATCACGCCGATCATATCCATGGCATTGACGACTTGAGACCACTAAGCTTCATAGCAAAAGCGCCTATTCCACTCTTTACAGACGACGCCTGCGCCGCCAGTATCGAAAAACGCTTTTACTATATTTTCGATGACACCAGACCGCTCATCGGCGGTGGTAAACCGTTGCTTAAATTAAACCACTTGATGGTGCCAAAAGAGCAGGTGGTGCCCCATAATATTGTCGATCAAAAGTTTAATTTTTTTAAATTGCCCCATGGCCACACCCATAGTTTAGGGTTCCAGGTGGAATCCTTGGCCTACCTCATTGATTGCCACAAAATTCCAAATAATATTGTCAATTACCTGCATAGTGAAAAATTGGATTTGCTCATTATCGATTGTTGCCAATTGGAACGGCATAGTACCCATCTCAATCGAGACCTGGCCTTCAAATATATTCAAGAAATCGCCCCTCAACGGGCGGGCCTTATTCATATGAATCACTCTCTGGAGCACGAGCAACTTTTACTCGATGCGAAATCGACTTTTTCCTTTCCCGTGACCCCTCTCTACGACGGCCAAAGGCTACAATTTCCTAGTAGTTTTTAACAATTTTCAATGATAATCATAACAAAATAAGGAGAAAGTTATGAAAATTGGTGTTCCTAAAGAAATTAAGAATAATGAAAACCGTGTAGGACTGGTGCCAGCTGGTGTTCATCAACTCATCTACGATGGCCACGAGGTTTTTGTTGAAACCAATGCCGGTAGCGGAATTGGTATCACCGATGAAGATTATATTGCGGCGGGTGCCATTATTCTGCCAAGTTTGGAAGCGATCTTTGCCAAGGCCTGCATGATTATCAAAGTCAAAGAACCCCTAGCACGAGAAATTGCCCTGCTTGGCCCACAACATATTCTTTATACCTACTTACATCTAGCTGCCGACAAAGAGCTGACAACAGGACTGATGAAGTCGGGGGCCACCTGTATTGCCTACGAAACCATTGAGGCAAAGGACGGTTCATTACCGCTTCTAACCCCCATGTCGGAAGTGGCCGGTCGCATGGCGACGCAAGTTGGCGCCTCCTATTTACAACTCGATCGCGGCGGTAAAGGCATCCTGCTAGGTGGAGTGCCGGGAGTCAAAAGAGCAAAGGTGACAGTGATAGGATGTGGTATTGCCGGTACTAACGCCATAAAAATGGCAATGGGTATGGGCGCCGCCGTCACCGCCATCGATTTGAGCACAAAAAGATTGGCGGCTTTAGACGACCTTTTTAACAACCGCATAACAACTTTATTCTCCAATATTTTCAATATACAAAATACCGTCAAAGAGTCGGATTTAGTCATCGGAGCAGTCCTGATTCCCGGTGCCAAAGCACCCAAATTGGTGACTCGCAAGATGATCGCCACCATGGAAAAAGGCTCTGTAGTGGTAGATATTGCCGTCGATCAGGGAGGTTGCATCGAAACCTGTCGTCCCACCACCCACGAAAGTCCGACCTTTATAGTCGACGATGTGGTTCATTACTGTGTTGCCAATATGCCCGGTGCTGTGGCAAAAACTTCCACCCATGCCCTAACGAATGTAACCCTCAAGCATGCCCGCATGATTGCCCACCTGGGACTCAAAGAAGCGTGTTTAAAAGATCCTGGGCTGTGTCCAGGTGTTAATATTCATGAAGGGGCCTTAGTCTATGAGCAAATTGCTAAGGATTTAGACTTGCCTTATACACCTTTCAATAGCGGCCAAAATGAGTAGCTTTGTTGCTAAACCTGCAAATGGTATAATAATACCGTTTGGAGGTTTAAAGTGACTGGGAAACCCATCATTGATAAAATTCTTATTGCCATTACAGCTTTTGTCTCACTGACGACTGCTGGACTTTTTCTCTACTCAGAGGTGCTCTGGAAACCACCTCTTCCCTCAGACGAAGAGGGCACTCAGCAATTAATGTTTCTGCAAAAGAAATCCATTCCAAAATTGACAGTGGCAATGGATAAAATGATCATCAATCTCAACAATGCCAGGGGCCGCCTAAGATTTTTGGATGTCGTGGTTCATTTGGTGCCAATAAAAACCAAATATCTACAAATATTGGAGAGAAAAAAATTCCTTATCTCAGATATTATTATTGATGTTGCCAGCTCCATGAAGCCCAGCAAACTAAACTCAGTGGCGGGAAAAATTCTTTTAGAAAGTCGTATAAAAAAAGAAATTAACATTCGCATTGGTGCTAGTTATGTCAGGGAAGTGCTCTTCTCAAGATTCGTCATCCAATAACGCCCTCTAGAAATACCCACCTTTTTATTCGGCGGTTTGCGCAGCCTGACCAACTCTTTCCGTCGTGGTCAATTTATTGCCATCATCGGGTAAATTCGCCAAATACTGGTCTACTTCCGCCTTAGACAGTTTTCCCTCAACAATATGCTTATCCCGTAAACGCAGATCTAATTCTTTTTCTTTTAATGCCTTACTAAGTCTCATTCTTAACCTCAAAATATTTATAATAAAGCGGTAAATTAACACTCTACCACTCAGAGTTCAAGTGCTCGGCGAACTTGGTTATAAAGTATTCTTACTAATTATCTGTTTTTACTAAATTCTATTAAATATTACCTTTTGCCAAAAGTTATACCTGTATAACATGACATATATGATATACATCTATAACACATAAAAATTTATTCGTCTTGGTCACGAGGAAGTGGTGGTAGAGTTTATTAATAATATAAAGAACAAAAACTCGCTACGCTCGGATTTAAGAATATGTTAACCCGTACTGCCCTAGCTTCTTTTTGTTTGGCGATCTGAATATTCCCAGATCGGCCCTGCTATTTTTGCACGGTAGTGCAGGACTCTCTGCCGTGAAATCATGGGAAAGAAAATTGTCAGCGCTGGCGCGGACAATAGAGCGAGCGCGCACTGGGGTGAGAAGTTTTGTTGCTCGGCCAATAAATATTACAAAATGATGCTTGATGGTTGATCGCCTGTGGATGATGGATAATATTTCACTATTTGCAAAAGTAAGGTTTTTTTTATTTTATTTTTGGTCACTGACTTCAGCGCTAGCGCGCTTGAAAAATCTTTTTTTTACATTTTTTAACGTCCCTTTAAAAAATTATCAGTGGCGCCAATTCACAACGCTTGGAAGACGTGGTACTGAACGTCTCGACCCCTTATCCATCGCCCTCTGGGAGGTTCTGACATTTTCAAAGTCCCCTGGACTATGCTAAGTTTAGCAAAATCATTAAGTGGGAGAAAACCATGAATTTAAAAAACTTAAGCGACGGAACAATTTTAAACAACACCAAAGATCTCG
>Ga0316206_1001882_pt1 | contig 16165 bp, 16 predicted proteins | sample 6monthpyrite_MG_FD_204942 | JGI IMG/M metagenome (GOLD analysis project Ga0316206, IMG submission 204942) | Microbial mat bacterial communities from mineral coupon in-situ incubated in ocean water Damariscotta River, Maine, United States -... | ecosystem: Environmental > Aquatic > Marine >... | reverse complement strand
GAAAAAAGTCCGCTTCAGGGTGTTTTGAGACCCTTAATCTACAGTCAGTATTGTCTGATTAAGCCTACTTCTTAACCCTTATTACTTTTGCTAGTCCCTCACCACGACTATCTGATGCTGCTGTCATTTTTTTAATTTTCTTATCCCAAATCACCACCTGCATATTACCCCAGCTATTATCAGCCGGTTTTAACTTGTGATTTTTATTTTTTAAATCCAATAGAACATCGCCACTAAATGCATCAGGCTCATAAAAAATGTGATCGGGTAAATATTGATGATGAAAGCGCGGGCCGTTAACTATTTTATTTGCATCCTCACCAAAGTAAAAGCGGATGCTTCCCAGTAACACCATGGTAATGATTCGACTGCCACCGGGTGTACCAATCACCGCCAATCTATCGTTGGTTTCTAAAAAGGTGGGTGACATACTGGACAACATACGCTTACCCGGCTCGATCGCATTGGCTTGTGCACCGACCAGGCCATAAGCATTGGCAACCCCGGGCTTGGAGGAAAAATCATCCATTTCATCATTCAGCAAGACTCCGGTACCCGGCGGCACAAAGCACGAACCAAATGGATAATTAACTGACAAGGTCGCGGACACTCTATTGCCCTGGTGATCAATCACCGAAAAATGCGTGGTATCCCGACTGTTATTTTCATGCACCACACCGGGCAATAAAGAGCTCGGTGTAGCTTTATCTGGATGAATCGTTGCCGCTAATCCCGCTGCATAATTTTTATTAATTAAGCGCTCCGTTGGTACCGCAACAAAATCCGTATCGCCTAAAAATTGCGCTCGATCGCGATAAGCGCGGCGCATGGATTCTACCGCTAAATGAATCGCCGCGGATTTTTCCAGACCACTTAACGAATAAAATGAAAGTTGATTTAACATTTCTACCAGCGCAATGCCGCCAGAAGAAGGGGGTGATGCTGAGGTGATTTTCATTTCATGGAACTGGCCCACAACAGGTTTACGCTCAATCACTTTATACTTTTTAAAATCTTCCTTGCTCCAAATGCCACCCGCATCATTGGTACCGCGAATTAATTTTTCAGCGACCTCTCCCTGATAAAATCCTGCTGCACCTTTTTCGGCAATAGCAATTAAGGTACTTGCCAAATCCGGCTGTTTAATTAACTCATCTTTATTCGGCACATTGTTATTTTTTAAAAATACTTCAGCTGCCGCCGGTGATGCTCTTAATGCCTTTAATCGAAAACCCGCCATGCGTTGATAATGTGGCGTCACTTTAAAGCCCTTTTCTGCATACTCAATGGCTGGCTGTAAGCTTTGTTTTAAACTGAGTTTTCCATATTTTTTTGACAAGTGCTCCAGTGCCGCAGGCACGCCCGGAATGCCTGCTGACAATGCACCATCTATTGATGCGCCTTTAATCAGATTACCCTGCTCGTTTAAATACATATCCCGGTGAGCTTTTAGGGGCGCGGTTTCTCGACCGTCAATCATGGTTTCAAAACCATCACTGCTACGATGTAGTAACCAGAAACCACCGCCGCCGATGCCAGAGCTATACGGTTCAACCACCGCCAGTGCAGCACTAATCGCTACTGCCGCATCAAAAGCATTACCACCCTGCGCCAGAATTTTTTCACCGGCTTGCGTGGCCAGTGGATGCGCGGTAGCAATACCCGCCGCCGCCTGTAAGTTACCGGAAAATACAAACAATAACAGGGCAATAGTTTTTTTCATTGGCTTAGCCTTTTGATTTTCAGTTACATTTTATTCATTCAAAAAAAAGGCCCCAAATTAAGGAGCCTTCTTTTATGTATTCAACGTGATTTAATCTTCACCGGTGAGCTTTTTATATTTTTCCATCAGCTGATCTTCATTTTCCACATGATCCGGATCTTTTGGAATACAATCCACCGGACAAACCTCAACACACTGAGGTGTATCATAGTGCCCGATACATTCGGTACACTTTGTTGGATCTATTTCGTAAATTTCATCACCGGCTTCAATTGCCTCATTGGGACATTCCGGTTCACATACATCACAGTTAATGCATTCGTCAGTAATGATTAATGCCATTTTTTAGCCCTACAGTAAAAAGTCAAAGACCTCACTACTATTCAATAGCAAGCATCTACAATTGTAAAAATAATATTAGCGGATGATTATACCCTATTACGCCGCATTTCGCCCTTACTTGCAGCATGTGTTTTATATAACCTATTTACGAACTGCATCTATGGGTTATATTTCTGCGACAACTCAGTCACCACCAGACTATGTACAAACTCCGACACATCCCCGTTATGCGATGCTATTTCCTTCACCAGCGATGACGAAATAAAACTGCTCTTCTCAGATGGCGTCAGGAATAACGTCTCAATTTCCGGCGCTAAATGACGATTCATACTCGCCAGCTGCATTTCAAATTCAAAATCGGACACCACCCGCAGCCCCCGCAAAATCACATTAGCCTGTCGTTTACGCACAAAATCCACCAGTAAATCGGAGAAACCACAAATTTCGACATTATTATGTTCAGCCAGCACCTGTTGCGCAAGCTTGATTCGGTGCGCCAGATCAAGCAACGGCGCCTTTGACGGACTGGCTGCAATGGCGACGATGACCTTATCAAACAGGCCAGACGCACGCGCAACCAGATCGCTGTGACCATTGGTGATGGGATCGAAGGTTCCCGGATATACTGCGACCACGGCTGACATGGTGTTCCTTTTTTCTATGTTATTTACATGATAACCCATTCGCGATGCAGATACGCCTACCTCCGCACTCTCACCGAATCAGTTTGGATTCATTGCTCGTAAGTTAATCGACACTCTATTGCTGATAGCCTGTATTTTTTACAAAGAACCTCGCCTTTTGTCAAACAGGAAATCGGAGCGTTTATCAATTGGGTGCTATTCAAATCTCCCCTAACCCCTTTTTTCCTAAGAGGGGAGCTATCGCCCAAATTTATACTATCACCCATCATTTCTCTCTTAAACAGACGCCATTAAGCTAACACCAAACCTATTCTACCAACTCATTTCTCCTGATCAAATAATAGCCCACCTGCCCGGCTTGTTTCTCCCGCACCACCACCCAGCCTGGTGGTAGTTCGGGCAAATCCTGTTTACGATTCATTTCTAAATAAATACACGCATGCTCTGATAAATACGATTTTGTGTCCAGTAACTCACAGGCCTGGGCAAGATAATCACTGGCAAATGGCGGGTCAATAAACACCACATCAAAACATTCAGCTTCGCTGGTTTTTTCATTGGCTTTCACACCTGAGTTCAGCCATTTTATTGCATCGGCCTGTAATAACTGAATCTGCTCTGCTTGTAATGTTTGAATATTATCACGTAAAATTTTCACTGCCTGCTGCTGTGTTTCCAGCATCATTACCGATTTCGCGCCTCGCGAGGCCGCCTCAAAACCTAAGGCGCCACTGCCTGCAAATAGATCTAAACAACGCGCACCGGGTATATCATTTTGCAGCCAGTTAAAAAGCGTTTCTCTCACCCGACTCGTCGTTGGCCGCAGCCCCTCTAAATCCGCTACGGGTAACAGCCGGCTACGCCATTTGCCTCCGATAATACGCAAGCTACTACTGGCGGATGATTTTTTTTGTTTTTTTGATTGTGCCATATATAACACTTTATATTTTTATCTACTAAAAAACAGCGCACATATACGTTTTGTTTTTTTGATTTTCACTTTATTCGCTCTTTGCACCCACTATCACCGTCAACATTTTATCCGGCTGAATTCTGCGCTTCAACGCGTCATTAACTTTGGTTTTACTTTGTTGATTCACGTGCCCTACAAATGTATCTAAGTAATCCAGCGGTAAATCATAGAAACCAATCACTGATAAATATTCGGCGATTTTTTTATTGCTATCGATGCGTAGCGGGAATCCGCCGGTAATATTTTTTAAACTGTCGTTTAACTCGTCCGCATCCGGCCCCTGAGTAATATATTTATTCAGTTCTCCATGAATAATTTGCATCGCTTCTTCAAGCTGATCATTGCGGGTTTTTAATCCAATTTGAAAAGGCCCGGCTGCTCGCATGGGTGAAAAATAACTGTACGTGCTATATGCCAGCCCACGTTTTTCACGCACCTCTTCCATTAAACGCGAACCAAATCCGCTACCACCAAAAGCATGATTAGCTAAGTACAGTGAGTAGTAATCCACATCGCCACGAGCCAGCCCCACCTGCCCCATTAACACGGTGCTTTGCCTTGATGGAAAATCAATGTGAATCGTTTTCGCCTCACTTAGCGCCTTAACTTCTGGTAACTTTTTGGCATGCTCTCCGACTGCTAAATCAGCAACCAGGTCATTAGCGATTTTCTTTGCTTCTGTGGTTGTCAGCTGCCCAACAATCGCGATCACCGCATTTTTAGCCACATAGTATTTTTTATAAAATGCGCTTAGATGTTTGCGCTTTAATTTTTCTAAACTTTCTTCTGTGCCTGTGCTCGGTTGCGCATAGGGGTGATCACCATAAAGCTCCGCAAAAAACCGTAATGACGCAATATTGCCCGGTGATTGCTTACCCGCTTTCACGGTAATTTTTAATCGTTCCAGCTCACGTGTAAATGACGCTTTATTAAAATCCGGTAATGTTAAAATATTTTTTAAATTAATCAGCGCGGGCTGCAAATATTTATCATCGCGCAAACTGCGCACCGTTAACCATGCCATGTCTTTCAATGCGCCATTGCTAAATGCGGCGCCCACCGCCTCAAATTTTTCGGCGAGTATTTGCGCGCCATCTCCGGCTGCACCTTCGGCCAGCAATCCATTAGTCATTAGCGCGGTGCCCGCTAAGGCATCGCCACTTTCTGAGTCCCTCGCACTGCCTGCGTCAAACACAATGCGCACATCAACCATCGGAATATCATTGGACGGCACAAAATACACGTCGGCGCCATTTTGAGTTTGCCAGTGCTGAATTGTGGGGGATGCGGTAACGCTACCCGCAAATAAAAGGCTAGCGATGAATACTATTTTTTTAGCGAGCATGACGACCTCCCGCTGCACCAGAACGTCTTTGTTGAGTTGCATCTATCGGCTGTGGCTCTAATACCGCAACTGTCAAACTATCGTTTATTAAATATTTTTTTGCTACGTCCTGCACTTGTTGCGCCGTCACCTGCTGAATTTTTTTCAAGTACTCATCCTTTTTCTGCCAGCCCACGCCGACGGTTTCTAATGTACCCAGTTGCATGGCCTGATAAAAAACGGAATCTTTTTCATACACTGAAGACGCCATCACCTGTGCCTTCACCCGATCGAGTTCCTGCCTGGATGGCGGTGTTTTCTGAATTTCAGCAATCTGATTTTTAATGGCCTGTTCAAGCTCTTTAACGCTGTGCCCATCACGGGGCGCGCCGTCAAATAAAAATAAAGTTTGCTGCCTTGCATACGGATCATATCCGGCACCGGCCGACGACGCGATTTCGTCCTCACGCACTAACCGACGACTTAAACGACTACTTTGACCGCCGTCTAATACACCTGCTAAAACTTCTAATGCATAAATATCATCGGTATTTTTTTGTTCTGCCAGCAAACTTTTCAACACCGGCACTTTATAACCCATTAACAAATAAGGCACCTTCGCCGGCAATTTTACCGTAATGCGACGCTCGCCCTTTTGCTCAACTTCGCGACGCGGTTTTGGCGGTATGATCGTTGAAGGCTTTAATACACCAAAATATTTTTCTGCCCAGACCTTTACCTGTTGCACATCAACATCACCAGCAATAACCAGAGTGGCATTATTCGGTGCATACCAGGTTTGATACCATTGACTTAAATCGGTTAGCTGCATGCTATCTAAATCTTCCATCCAACCAATAATGGGTTGTTGATAACTGGAATTAATAAACGCTGCAGCATTAAATCTCTCGTAGGTCAACGATGTCGGGTTATCATCTGTGCGTGAACGCCGCTCTTCTTTTATGACTTCAATTTCTTTTTTAAACTCAGCTTCATTGAGTTGCAAGTTACGCATGCGATCGGCTTCGTTACGCAAACACAACTCCAGGCGATCACTGGAAATTCGCTGAAAATATGCGGTGTAATCTTTACCGGTAAATGCGTTTTCGCTGCCCCCGTTCGCGGCAATAATTTCGGAGAACTCACCTGGTTTAAGGTTTTTTGTCCCCTTGAACATCATATGTTCAAGGGCATGAGATACACCGGTCACCCCCGCATACTCATAAGAGCCCCCTACTTTGTACCAAACCTGTGAAACTGCCACTGGCGAACGATGATCAGGCTTCACCAGCACTTTCATACCATTACTAAGGATAAAGCTATGTACACCCGACTCACTTACTTTACTGCTGTTGTGCACTATTGCACTGGCCATTAACCCGCCGGTCGTTACCTTATCCGTCGTTACCCCGCCACCCACCGAACTCCCCTCCGGATCTGTCGTCGGATTGATCTGGCATGCGGTAACAGCCGCCAATATGCTACTAAGCGCAATTAATGCACTGACTTTCTTTAATTTCATTCAATTTACCCTGTTGCCTAATGGCGCAGTGGATGACTTTCCGATCGGTTTTTCGCCCGTATGAAGAATAATGACCGGAATACTTAACCTGAGTTCCTCGCGATGATAGGATAAGCCCCTCCTGATATACAAGTCATTTATAAATTATGTTTGGTTTTTTACGCCGCAACAAAGAAAACGCTGAAGCTAGCCCTGAATCCGATGAACATTCCTCTGCAGATACTACAAAGGAATTACCTGGTGAATCCGCTGGTGAGTTACCTGCAGCGACACCAGCAAGCTCACCTTCGCTAAAATCTGGGGCATCGTTTACACCCGCTGGATTAAAACCGACTGAAAAAACGGCTGAGAAATCGACTGAGGAATCGACTGAACCGCCGCCCACCTCAAATGACACACCCCAAACCCCGTCAACTGAAACCGTGTCTGGCTCATCCTTTACCCCGCCCACTGCCGAGCAATGGGCGCAGGTTGATGAGCACGGCATGTACAATCACCTCAAAGACAGCCTCGGTAAAACCCGCGCGGGCCTAACTGATGGCATGGCCGATTTGCTACTCGGCAAGAAAACCATCGACGATGACTTGCTAGACGAGTTAGAAACCCGCTTACTCAGCGCAGATGTCGGCGTTGAATCCACCACCCGCATTATTAACGACCTCACCAAACGCGTGTCACGCAATGAATTAAAAGATCCGGTGGCGCTGTTTAACGCATTGTGCGACGACATGGTAGAAATATTACAACCAGTAGAGCAGCCCCTGTTAATTGATGGCAGCCACTCTCCCTTCGTGATTTTAGTGATTGGCATTAATGGCGCAGGTAAAACCACTACCATCGGTAAGCTTGCTAAGCGTTTTCAAAATCAGGGTAAGTCAGTGATGCTCGCTGCAGGTGACACCTTTAGAGCCGCGGCGGTCGAGCAATTACAAACATGGGGTGAGCGCAATAACATTAATGTTGTGGCGCAGGGCACGGGTGCCGATTCTGCCTCGGTTATTTATGACGCAATTGAATCCGCCAAGTCAAAAAATATCGACGTCGTCATTGCCGACACCGCCGGGCGCCTGCACACACAAGACAATCTGATGGACGAGCTGATTAAAATTAAGCGCGTAATGGGCAAGCTCGATAACGCGGCCCCCCACGAAACACTATTGGTTATGGATGCGAGTTTTGGCCAGAACGGTTTAATTCAGGCCCAACAATTTAATCAGTCAATGGGCTTAAGCGGGTTGGTGCTAACTAAACTAGACGGCACCGCAAAAGGCGGTATTTTATTTGCCATTGCGGAAAAACTCGAAACCCCGATTCGTTTCATTGGCGTGGGCGAAGGCATCGACGATTTACGTGAATTTCATGCAGTTGAATTTGTGGATGCGCTTTTAGACAAAGAACAGGAATAATTCTAAACTGAATTTTTTAACCGAATTGAGATTTAAAATGAAAATGAAAATATTATTTATTCCCACCTCCATATTTTTCTTCACAATTTTCCTTATCTCATGCCAGGCGCTCCACTCGACCGACCCATCATCACTGGCTTTTAATATTCCGCCTAATTCAACTTTAAGATTAAATAAAAAACTTCACGTTGCTCACGGCAACACCCACGTCGTTATTCAAAACGGAAATATCGTTATTGAAAAAGATAAAGACTTATACAATGTTAGCTGTCGACTGGAAATGAAAGCATTCGGCCCGCGCACAGTGATGCCAGACACATTCAATATCCGACGCACTGAAGATGGACAGGAACAGGCATCGGGCCCAACGATATTGCGTTACTCCACTGAAGTATATTTATACTCAGATCACAACTCCGACATTATAAAGCTCGACTGTTCAACCTGGGGCGACCGACTGGATGGCAGTTTCCCGGTATCGGAAATACAGAAAACACTGGGAGATTATTTTAGCTTTACATTTGCCACCAGCACGCATTAAAACAATAACATCCTTAAAGACAGCAGGCTGCATTAATTACCAAAATCGCAATAAAAAATAACATTAAAAAACCTTAAAAAAGGATTATATATGACGCATTTAAAACGTCCTATTTCACTATCATCAACGTTGTTGATCGCAATTATGCTAATGTCTGGATGCGCACCTGGTATTGGTTTAAAAACTGAAAACCACCAAAAATTTAATAACTATAGCTTCAAACTATTAGATCAACGACCCGCGCAAGAAAAAGAAGATGAAACACTATCTTTTAGCATCACCAACTGCGCCTACGGCATTTACCGCATTGGTGATGATGACACCACTCCCGAGCGTATTTCGTATTTAAAAAACACACTGCAACAACACCGGGCCGCCGCATTAAAAGGCCATACTATTGTCATTAAAAAGTTCACTATTCATAAAAACCTTCAGTCACATCTACGAAAGGCAAACCCTTACCAGCAAGGTCTGATCCCAGGAATAATCAACAGCTTTCAATGCTTTGCCAAAGCCAATGAACCCGGCGGTTTTAGCATAAAAGAAAACCCATCGGGTTCTCCCGCAGCCATTATTGAAGTGACTTTGCAAATTAGCGGAAGAACGAAACATTACCGCATTGTCCACGCCGGAAGTATTGATGTAGGCCTATGGTCAGTGAACGACAACCTCGTTCCCGAAGCCATGGAAAAAACAATGGCAGCCATTCTTAAATCATTCAGAGCTTAAAAGCGTCGAGTGTAATCTGACAATATTGATTCTATATGAAGGTCTCAAAACACCCTGAAGCGGACGTTAACCGTTTTATTTAATTGATGTTCTGTGCCCGGTTAAGTAACATCTCCCTCGGGGAAAGACCGCCGCTTTTTGGCGCTCTGTCCCCTGATTGAGACCGCCAAGAGTTGAGCGGAGTCGTTTATCGCTCTGCCAAAAGAGTTCAACGGAGTCGTTCATCGCACTGCCCATCTGATCGGAATTACCACATGGGACAGAGCGCTCATACTTATTGGAAGTGGGCAGCGGACTGTCCCTGATGGTCATGTTCCTTAACCGGGCAACTTGCCAACAAGCAAAGCAATCTAACGAGCGTCCGCTTATGGCTAGTTTCAGTCGCTAACTGCTCACAAACTATATTGAAGCTAAAACATTAACTCACCCATTACACTATTTTCCCTTTTCCAGAAAACCAACTTAGTGCAGAATAGCCCACATGATTCGCTTTGATAATATCTGCAAACGCTACCCCGGAGGTCACGAAGCCCTTAGCAATGTGAGCTTTCATTTGCCACGCGGCGAAATGGCGTATCTCACCGGGCACTCTGGCGCGGGTAAAAGCACCTTATTAAAACTGATTGCATTAATTGAACGCCCTAGCCGCGGCAACTTAGTGCTTGATGGCATTAACCTGAGCAGCGTCGGCAACAGTAAAGTGCCCTACATTCGTCGCAATATCGGTATTATTTTTCAAAATCATCACCTGCTTTATGACCGCACCGTGTTTGATAATGTGGCATTGCCATTAATCATTGCCGGCTTTCAGCATCGCGAAATTGGTAGCCGGGTACGCGCGGCTTTAGATCAAGTTGGTTTGTTAAATAAAGAAAAGTCAGCGCCCATCACTTTATCCGGCGGTGAGCAACAACGCGTGGGCATCGCGCGTGCGATTGTACACAAGCCGGGTTTATTGTTAGCCGATGAGCCTACCGGTAATTTAGATCCTGAATTATCAAAAGAGATTATGCAGTTGTTCGCACGCTTTAATGACGTGGGTGTCACCGTGCTCATTGCCAGCCACGATTTAGACTTAATTAAGCAAATGGGCAGCCCGGTGGTAAGCCTCAATCAGGGTCAGGTTTCTCACAATGATTTAGCCCATCAACAAACAGAATCTGCAAATGGTTAAATATAGATGGTTAAATCAGATGGCTAAAACAAATGGCTAAAACAAATGGCTAGATCAGACAGCAACCAGCTCGCCAAAAGCAGTCCGTTTAAAGCCTGGGCAACAAACCACCTGCGCACCCTCATTGCCAGCTTAGGCGTGATGACCCGTCAACCCGCCGCATCACTCATGACCATTGCGGTGATCGCCATCGCACTCGCTCTGCCCGCGGGCATGTTTGTGCTACTTAATAATGCCAGCCATGTGAGCCTTGGCTGGGACAACAGCGCACAGATTTCTGTCTTTCTAAAAGCCGATGTGACTGAAAAACAGGCCGAAAAATTAATGGGCAAGTTGCGCCTGTTTGATGATGTTATCAATATCTCGATGATTAACAAAAATCAGGCACTGAAAGAATTCAAAAAAATATCCGGCTTCGGCGGTGCGGTTGAAGCCCTTGGCAACAACCCCCTGCCCCATGTGCTCACCATTGAGCCCCGAGTTGACCCCAATCGCCCGGATAAAATTCGCCACTTAATTAAACAGCTCAACCAGCAAAGAAAGGTGGAGTTAGCGCAGCTCGATTTGCAATGGGTAAAACGCCTGTTTGCGATGCTCGACATAGCTCAACGCGCTATCTGGGTTATTGCCAGCTTGCTGGGGGTGGCGGTTTTATTGGTGGTGGGCAACACCATTCGACTGGATATACAAAATCGTCGGGAAGAAATTGAAGTAACCAAGCTGATTGGCGGCACCGATGCCTTTATTCGCCGCCCCTTTCTGTACACCGGTTTATGGTATGGCATTGGCGGTGGTTTATTGGCCTGGCTATTAACTCTGCTGTCCATCAGCCTGCTCGACAACTCAGTTGCGCATCTGGCCAGCCTCTACAGCAGCGGCTTTCAAATACGCGGTTTAAGTTTTAGCGAAGGATTAAACATGATTTTATTCAGCTGTTTTCTCGGCTTAACCGGTTCGTGGATAGCGGTTGGCCGGCACTTGAGTGAAATTGAACCGACCTGATATTACCCTTAAAATGCCCTCTGCCTTTAAAATTCATTCGACACAATCCGATAAGCCGCTATAAACGCTCGACTAATCGCCTTACTTCATCTGTCGATTTGTGGCATTTTTACATGCATTGTAAAAAATAATTAAAGCGATCAGATTTCAGGCACTCAAAATCAGTGCCCTTGAAGTCATTAAATTATGACAGTTGAAGCACAACGAGTTTTACTCATTGACCACTCTGGTACCAGTCTGGCCATTATCAGCAAGCTCATCGTCAAAAACATTCCCGACGTGATTGTCGACGCCGCCATGAATGCGGAGGAAGCATTTCGTCTGCTCCAGGCCCATAAGTACTCACTCATCACCACCTCTCGGAATTTGCCGGATATCGACTGTCACGAGATGATCAACAAAATTCGCACTGATCTGTCGGTTAAAAGCACCCCGCTAATTGTGCTTTCCGGTGAAAAAATGGGTATCTACGAAGAAAACATGGCCTGTGATCTAGTCAATGGTTACTTCGATAAAAAGCTCGGGCAACAAAAGCTGGTCGACTATATTTACTCATTTTTAAATACCGATCCGCCTCGTGCGCTCATTACCGGCAATATCCTCTTCGTTGAAGACAGCCCCACCGTTGCCCTTGCGACAAAAAACCTGCTCAGCAAGCATGACTACAATTACCTTCATGCGGTTAATGCCGAGCAAGCGTTGCAGCACATTCAGTGCTCTTTCACCAAAGATCATATTCAGCCGTTTGATTTGCTCTTAACTGACATCCAGCTTGAAGGTCATATGAGCGGTCGCGATTTAATTCGTGAGATACGCCACGGGCTAGGATTGGGTTACGAGCTTCTGCCCATTTTGGTCACCACCTCCAGCAATTTTGATGTTGACCCGGACAGCTTAAACCGCATTTTCTCGGCAGGTGCCAATGACATTTTGGAAAAACCGGTTCGAGAACCCATGCTGGTCGCCCGCTTAAACAATCTGCTCATGTTGCGCCAGCAATATCTGGAAATTAATCAGCCAGAAGACTCGCTTCTGACAAATCAATAATTCGACCATTTCATAAAAGCACCTCTCCGTCGCATATTCCATCGCATTCCCAAACCGTATCCCAAACTGTATTCCAAACTGCATTAGAGGGAACTAATACCATAATTAGCACTCTCAAATAAAGAGTGCTAATATAACCACCAAACACAGGAGTTGATATGTCAAACGAACTGGTACTTGCCACTAATCACCTACCCATCTCTAGCGGCAGTCTGGATCAATTTATCCAGAACGCACAAGCTTTTCCCATGCTTACTGCTGAGGAAGAACGTGAGTATGGCTATCGCCTGTCAGAACATGGCGATCTGGAAGCCGCCCAAAAGATGGTTATGTCGCACCTGCGCTTCGTGATTCGTATCGCCCGGGGCTATCAGGGTTACGGCCTGCCGATGGCTGATCTCGTGCAAGAAGGTAATGTGGGCCTAATGAAGGCCGTTAAACGCTTCAGCCCTGACCATAATGTTCGCCTGGTATCATTTGCGGTGCACTGGATTCGCGCTGAAATTCATGAATACGTTTTGAAAAACTGGCGCATTGTGAAAATCGCCACCACCAAAGCTCAGCGCAAACTATTTTTTAACCTGCGCAGCTCTAAAAAACGTCTTGGCTGGTTTAGCCAGGAAGAAGTGGAAGGCGTAGCAAAAGACCTCGGCGTTAAGCCTGAAACCGTGCTTGAAATGGAATCTCGTCTCAGCAATTATGATATGGCCTTTGATGCCACATCCGACGATGACGATGATGCATTGATGGCACCTTCAAGCTACCTTGCCAGCCCAACACACGACCCGGCCCAACAACTGGAGTCTAACGATTGGCAGCAACAACGTAGCGATTCGTTGGCCGCATCACTCAAGACACTGGATGAACGCAGCCGGGATATCTTAATGTCTCGCTGGATGAATGAAGACAACAAAGCAACGCTGCATGACCTGGCAGCAAGATACGGCGTTTCTGCTGAACGCATTCGTCAGCTGGAAAAAAATGCGATGAAAAAAATTCGTAATTGTCTTGAAGGTTAAGGGTTAAAATTCACACCGATAATCCACAATTGCATATAAACAAAAAAGGCGCTCACTGAGCGCCTTTTTTGTTTTTACTTCGTTCATTATTTCCGCAAAAAGACTCCCGCTCTTCTATTAAATTAATACGCCATCTTTTAAATTGAATGTTATCGATTTTAATTCTCTCGTAAAACAATTCGAAAAAAACTACGCCAAAAAAATTATTTTAATATTCGATCCACTGAAACCGTGAACTCGGTTTGAGAAAAATCATTCTGTGGAATTTTCGTTGCTCTTGGCTCGGATTTCCAGGCATGGCCATACACCACTTCATAACTTGCTGGAATTAAACTGTCTTTTCGGTATTGTTCATAATGCGCAATCACACGCTTCAACTTTGCAGGCGTCACCAAACCTGGCTCAGCGGATTTTTTCTGGTTTTTTAAAATTGTATTCGCGCCGATGGCTTTTAAATCTTTCATCACCGAGATAACGTCCTGATAAGTCAACGTGAGTATATCCATATCCATTACCGGCTCTGACAGCCCAGCACGAATCAACTCATCACCTAAATCATGCATGTCGGTAAAATCGTTAACGTGCGCATATTCGTCTACCTGCGCCCAGCTTTGTTTTAATTCTTTCAATGTGTCGGGACCAAAAGTAGAAAACATCAACAAACCTTCAGGCTTTAAAATGCGTTTAAATTCTGCAAAAACTTTTTTATAATCACACCACTGCAACATTAAATTTGAAAAAATCAGATCTACCGACTCATCTTCTAATGGAATATCTTCCGCATCGGCACAAATTAATTCAGATTTTCTTAACCATCCTCCTTTGCTTTTAGTTTGCTTCAGCATTTGCGACGATAAATCCAGTGAAATAATTTTAGCTTTTTTATATTTCTTTAATAAGTCCTGCGTGCCCCAACCTGTGCCACACCCTACATCCAAAACCACCGTGGGTTTTAGGCTAGTTAAATCGAGGCGCTGCAAAAGGTCTTTACACACATTGCGTTGCAATACCGCTGACGATTCATAACAAATTGCTTTTGCATCAAAATGTTTCTGGATGCGATGTTTTTCAGTTTGACTCATTCTATCTTCTTAATTTGTTATGTTTTAATTTTGCCATGCTTCTAATGTGTCATGCTTCTAATTCGCATTAACAATTGTTTAGTAAACTCATCCGTATGGGATAAAAATGGCGCATGTCCGGCTTTTTCAAAAACCGTTACCTGGCTGAGCGTTTGCGCCAGTGCGGCTTTTACCAGGCCATCCTGCTCACCCAGAATCCAGCTCAATGGTTGTTTGATTTTTAGCAACTGATTGCGTAAATCTGTCTGCTGCAAAATAGCCAGCCCCGCATCTAAACTCTTTGCATTTGGCTGAGGCTGCTGCAAAACGCGCACTCTTAAGTCGCGTAAAATCTCACGCCCCGACTCTGAGCCTTTTACCTGCAAAGAGAGAAAACGACGAATTGTACCTGAAAAATCTTTTTTCAGTGACTGCGAAAACTGCTTAAATACTTCTCCGTCAATGCCGCAGCTGCCTTTTTCTCGTTCCACAAAACAGGGGTTGCTACTCACCAACAACAAAGCATCAACTACTTTTGACTGTTCTATTGCGAGCTGTAAACAGGCCAGGCCACCCAATGACCAGCCAACTAATAGCAAAGGCTGTTGCGGTTTTTTTATTTTTTCACACTGCTGCTGCAAATCTTTCGTCAGATTACTTAAGTCTGAAAAAGACTCATCCGTCCTCTGGCCATGCCCTGGCAAGTCAATTGCCACCGTCTCGATCCACTCGGGCAGCTTATCTATCACCGGTTGCCAGATGCAGGCATTCATGCCCCAGCCATGCACGAAAACACAGCTCATTTTTTTTGTCTGTACCTCCACCTATTTCACCGCCGTTTCAATTCGTGCTAAATTGCAGCTTACTTTAATCACCCATTGGACCCTTTGTGGATTTACTACAGCAGCCCATTATACTTATTATTGGCTTCGCCCTGTTCGGCTATTTACTCGGCTCGGTGTCTACCGCCATTATTACCTGCAAAATCATGTCACTGCCCGACCCGCGAACCGTCGGCTCAAATAATCCGGGTGCCACCAATGTTTTGCGCGCCGGGGGTAAAAAGGCCGCCATTATTACCCTGCTAGGGGATATGTTAAAGGGTTTAATACCCGTACTCATTGCGCTGCAGTTAGAACTGCCCGAAACGGTGATTGCCGCAACCGGTCTGGCGGCTTTTCTGGGGCATCTGTTTCCCGTGTATTATCGCTTTAAAGGCGGCAAAGGTGTGGCCACAATTATAGGCGTTTTACTCGGCACCCACTGGATGCTAGGTCTAGGCACCATTGGTATTTGGCTATTGATGGCCGCTGTATTTCGTTACTCATCTTTATCTGCGCTGGTCGCTGCCAGTTCGTCACCGGTACTGGCGTGGTTTATTACTCAATCGGCTATGATCACTGGCTGCGTGCTTTTTATGGCGGTGTTATTAATTTGGAAGCATAAGCGGAATATTCAGAAGCTACTGGCGGGGGAAGAGGACAAGATTGGGAGTAAGAAGACATAGCGGAAGTTCGTTTTATTGTTAATCTCGATGCTCAGTTGCCCTGTTGTGGAACATGACCATCAGGGACAGTCCGCTGCTTTTTAGCGCCCTGTCCCATGTGGTAATTCCGATCAGCTGGGCAGTGCGATAAGCGACCCCGCACAACTCTTGG
>Ga0316206_1001880_pt1 | contig 16169 bp, 19 predicted proteins | sample 6monthpyrite_MG_FD_204942 | JGI IMG/M metagenome (GOLD analysis project Ga0316206, IMG submission 204942) | Microbial mat bacterial communities from mineral coupon in-situ incubated in ocean water Damariscotta River, Maine, United States -... | ecosystem: Environmental > Aquatic > Marine >... | reverse complement strand
TCTTTATCAAGAACTTAAGTTGAAGTTAATAAAATTAGGTTTAACTTAATCTGTTTCATTAATCTGTTGAAACTAAAGAGATATTATGATTATGACTCTGTGCCAAGGATTTATAGATATCCACTATGCGCCGACAGCTGATAGCGATAGTATGAAAACAACAGAATTTACCCAACAAGCAACCCAACTCATCCAAGCCGGTCAAAGCCTTAAAGGCCTTTCCCAATATTGATTCCCATACTGCGAAAATAATTGTTCCTATATTTCCCAATGATCAAAATATTCAGCGTTTAGCAAAAAATGTCCATCATTTTATGCAAGAACTCGATGCCGCCAAACAGGCCGGGATGCAAACTCTATGGTTGCTAAGGGACGGTAAAACGGACTCTACAGCGGCCCATCCCCAGATAACCAGCTTTCATGAAATCAAACTCTAACTCATGCCTAGTAAATAAGCTTTCCATAAAGGTTTAAAAGCTTTTTCCGCTCAATAACGACAAAAAAAGGTAAGGGAACTGAATTAAAAAACCGATAGAGATGCTATGGAGTTATTGTGAACTACTGGGCCCTATTAATTTTATTTAGCTTTATCTCGTGCAATGAAAAAACTTTTGTTGAAGTGCCAGCGAAACAAAATACTCAGTCACAATCTGATATTGTAAAAGTTGTTTTTCCCCATAGCAAGGAATTTAAAAAAACTCGCCTGCATGGTGTGCATTATCAAAATGATAAGAAATTATGCCAATCCTGCCATATGCCTTTAGATACCAATACGGATGAATTGAAAAATGATTTTTGTATGGGTTGCCACAAGAGTTATCCGCATACGAAAAAATTTACCGCGAGCTTTGAACACGGGAGCGCCTTTTTAAAAGACCGAACTGCCTGCTTAGCTTGTCATCAGGTGAAAGACAAATTGGGAACGAGTACGGGAAAAAAGGCATGTCTCGCTTGTCATAAATACCCGCATGGCCCATCTTGGGTAAGTAAAGGTCATAATAAAGACTATTGGGAAAATAAAATTGATGAAAAGATGCAAATCAATTGCCAGCATTGTCACCAAGAGGAAAGTCCTTTTCATCAACGACATGAATTGCAATTTGTCTCCTGTAATAGCTGTCATCTACAAGTACCCCATGATTTTAAAAAGTTTTCAAAACATTACAGAGCCAGCTCCCGTTATACTAAGAAGTGTACAACTTGCCATAATCCATTTGGCAAATATCATGTCCCAGATGCTTATCCAGTAGACCCTCCTAAGAAAGAATGTTCAATGTGCCACGATGGAATCTCAACAAATCTAAAAAAATTTAGACATTGGCAGGCCAATGAAAAAAAACAGAAACGGGCTATTGCCTCTCCTGTCCTTTCACCTTAGGAGTTTTCTGCCATTTCTCAACCCAGGTACTAGCGTCCACCCCCAATAAGAATTCTTGAAAATGGCAACTACGGCAACCATACTTCTTACCCACCTGAGACTCGTGGACATCATTATGGCAACGGACACAGGATATATCGACGGCGGTAAAATTATGCGCACGATTAGTCGGACCTCCATGGCAATCACTACAGGTGATCAAACGCTTCTCTCCTTTTAATCGAGTCGGCTCCTTGAACTGTCCCATGCGCTCTTCTTTACTAAAAGTATGGGATTTCAACAACGCTAGATCTGTCTCTTTTTTCAAATGCAGCCGGTGCAAATACATTTTATCCACCTTAGGAAGATGCTCTAAACTCTCCTTCGCCAACGGCCCAGTCAAGGTAGACTTGTCATGCACTGTGGAGACATGACAAGTTTGACAAAGATCACTAGGAACATAAGGGGTATGGTGTAGATCTTCTGGAAATTTAGGCCGCTGCAAAACCTGAATCACTCCCTCTTGAATATATTTATGCAGTGGCTGATGGTGACAATCATGACAGGTGGTCATTTTCCCATGGGAACTATCCTGCCAAGAGTTTGTCGCATAATCGTGGACATGGCAACTCAGACAAAAATTTGCATCCTTCCAAACATAATTATAAGTCTGATAACCGGGCACCGAACCAATCAAAAAACCGACGATAATTGCCGGTAACATAAAGGTCAGGGCCAATAAAAGAAAAGACTTGTTCATCTTCATTTCACAGCCCTCCGTGAGGTAACACACGGTAGAGAAAGAGCACCTGAAAAACGAGAAACCAACCCAGGAATAGGCCTAATAGAAGTCCAATAATTAGCAGCAGTATTTTATTTCGTTTTACGGAAATGAATTTTTCAAAGTCCATTATTTTTTTCTCTTCGCCTTAAAAATTTTATGAAAATTATCATAGAGTTCACTATCATTTTTCTTATCGTGGCAACTGACACACATTTTAACTACGGCTTTTTTTGGTCTTAAGTATTTATCTTTGTCCGTGCCGCGATGAGGATCATGACATGTTATACAGGAAAGCTTATTATCGTGATCTAAAACGACGTCTTTGGCACGATTTGTTTGTGCGATTGAAATATCGCGCTGATGTTGATGACTTATCTTCTTGGCGTGACATGAAATACATTTACTCTTGGCCGTCGAGAGTGGACGATGAGGTTGGTGACAACTTAAACAATGCCTTTCATTCTTAGGCCAATGAACTTTTTTCTGGGAAATGATCGCCATATGTTTATTGCTGCCCAATAAGTTTACCTTATCTTCATGGCATTTAAGACAAGTTCGCCCCTCCCCTTTCCCATTATGCTTGGCAAAGGAGAACTGCTTATGCGCATCGTGAATAGCATGGCAAGAGAGACAGCCCACCTCTTTCTCAAGAGGATGAGATTTTGGGGTATTATTTTTATGGCAAGTCAAACAAAGCTCAGTGGCCGGCAACCGTAAAAGATGTTGCTCTCCTTCATGCATGATATGGCATTGATTGCAACTAGCGACCTTATGGACCCCCGTAACCTTACCTTTTTTTAATTTAAAATGATTCATTTTTTGCTGCCCCTTCTGCAAATGACAGCTCAGACAAATATCCATATAATCGCCACGAAATTTATGCGGAAGTTTGGCATACTTCTTAAAATTACCTTTTAGGTTGGGGTAAGTACCACTGATGGAGCGATGGTGGTTTTCATGACAAGAAGAACAATCAACAATTTTTTTCTGTAAGAGATGCACCTTAAGATTTTTTGCAGTTCCCGGTGTACCCTGCCATTTGATCTGCACAGGGTGGTGAAACTTAGTATTCGCCAGTTTTTCTAAACTATAATTTTCAGTCCCATCGTGACAATTTAGACAGCGAATTTTTGTCCAATTTTTTAAAACTTCGGGATGGCGAAAATGATGTGCTCTGAGATCGCCACCTTTGACCTTCTCTGGCAGGTCAGTCAGCTGAATTGCCCAAACCTTATTCGAAAGAAAGTCGGCAATAAAAACTTTCTTCCCCATAACTGCTAAATCAATGGGATAACCAAATCGGCTCTTACCAATTTTTGGGCCATAGACTCCCTTGAACTCGCCATTTTTAGCAAAACGAAAAAGAAGTTTCAGACCACCATCGGCGATAATTATATCCTCACCGTAAAAGGCAAAAGCCTTTGGATAGAGCATGCTATCATCCCAGACTCCCCATTTACCCCATTTACCCCATTTTTTATGTTTTTTATCTTTGCGACCTGCTAATGCATGCCATGGTGAAGAAACAATCTTGACCCTAAAACTATCCAGCAACCATAACTTTTCCTTAGTGAAAATGAGGTCACTATAACGGCCATCAAAAACATGCAGCGTACGTTGCCAATCGGCGAAAGGATTGCGTTTTAATTGATCCTTCGAGGGTTTAATATCCTTAGTCTGTGGAAAATCCACAACTTGCCAAACCTGCAAATTAAGCGATCGAAATAACTTATCTCTCAAATAAAAACAAGATTTTTGCCAACAAGAAAGTCTTTTAATAGTCCCCTCACCGGGCAAGGGATGTTTTCCCATCATCAGGTTTACCGTTCCGCCAAGACCTAGCTGATAAATTTTAGCAACCTTATTTTTTACGTCCCAACTGGCAAAAATAAGCATTTTCTGCCAACACCCGAGAGCAGTAATTTTCTCCCTTTGACTTAAGGATAATTGCGGAGTGCTGGTTTTAAGCTGGCCGTTTTTCACATCGTATTGATTAATCAAACGGTTTTTAGCACTCAACACGTAGAGGTCACCATGGCAAATAGCTATACGTGTTGGAGCTTCCAATTCAATACTAAAAAGATTTCGACTGGCAACCTTACTGAAAACGTTAAAGGAGAAAGAAAGAAATAGTATTGTTAATAGGAGTATTTTCATTTTAAATTTTTCCAGCTATGGCAATCGCGACAATTATTTTTCAGCATGGGATTTTTACTGTTCTTAAAGGTAAAACCTGCGGGCAATTTTCTTTCGGTGTCGGCCAAAAAGCTTGCAGCATACTGCTTCATTTGAATTTTCTTTTGTGCCGCCCGATGGGGACGGTGACAATCGATACAGGTCACTTTCTTAAAAGGGCGTTGCATATTAAATTTTTGAACCATTCCCATATGCTCCACTAGCCCGCTATGCCCTTTGGGATTATGGCAATCAAAACAACGTTGCTCAGTATTTTTTTTGGGAATCCATTGATTCATTTGATGGGTATGGCAAACTAAACACTCACTATGTGTTGTGGGGGTTATTTTTTTGAGTTGCATATCGCCAGTTCCGTGTGGATCTAAGCGACTTTGCCCCAAGGCAAGCGACATAATAAAAGAGAGAAAAAAGTTGATCATAGCCCATTAGCTCCGTGACAAGTTGAACAGCTTAAAATCCCTTGTTGCTCGGTTAATTCTCTTGCCGTTTCAATAAGCGGCGAGCCTGTTGTATTATCGCGATGGATATTCGCTTTAACATGACAATAAAAACATTGGGCCTCAGCATAACCATGAGGATGATTTTTTTCGTTGAGAATGAGTGCACCACTAGCAGGAAGATGATGTTCTTCAAATTGTCTTTTATTTTTTCCACAACTAAAAAAAACCATAACAACGTATAAGCCTACCCATATTTTCATTTTCTTGTCCCTTTATGACAATCGATACAAAAACGTGGCGATTGATGGCATTGAACACAACTTGCAGGGTTGGCGCCGGCCTGCATAGAATGAGTGAAGCGAAAATTACCACGATGAACCTTGGCCTGCATATTATCTCGTTTAAAATGGCATTCAGAACAACCACTTTTATTATGACATTGTAAACAAGAGTCAGCATTATGCGTGGCCTTCATCCCATGGCCTTTAATCCAATGACCTCGATGATCCTTGGGACGGAGATTTTCCAGTCGATTATGGCATAAATTACATTGATTGGAGATCGGCATGGCGACTTTACCCAAATGACATTGATGGCATACCTGTGGCCTTGCTCTCAGGTGTTTTTCCCGAACCTGTGGGGAGAGCGGTCCTTTGCCGACACTTTTTATGGAAAAGGAATGGCAATCGACGCAACGAATTTTCGATGACACCAGAGCATCTCGATGTTTTTGGTGGGAAAAAAGTCGATCAATTGAATTCTTCAAACTAACTTGACCACCCGGCAATGGCAAAAAATCCATCTTTCTAGTTAAACGCTGAACATCTGCCAACGCCACAGTAGACAATAAAAGAATATTAATAATAAAAATACGAAACATAAAAAATAGCTCTTCCATCAAAATTATATATGTGGTTTCTCTCAATTTCCAATAATGCCAATGCACGTAGGTCTTGCCATACACTCCAATCAAAACCCCCGCGCAAATGATAGGCAGTATTAGTAATACCATTTATTTTGGAAAAATCCGAAACATCCATTTCTATTTTTATATTTGTTTGGGCAGACCAATTATAGAGGTAGTAAAGCCCATAGCTAAGCATATCGCCATTAAAAGAATGCAAAATCGTCAAAGTCGGAGAAATATGATGAAATCTCACACTTTTATCCCAACTTAAAACCAATTCTTCGCCTTTTTCCTTTTGACCTCGCCCAGTAAAGCGAAGAATTTTACCCTGCAAATTTAAAAAACTCTTTGCCGCCAATTGATAAGATGATCCTAACGCTAAAGATTTTTGCGCCCCCTTAGAGAAAATCCGATAAATTTCTCGACGCCCGCGAATGAGATGACCGTTGGGATTTTGTTCACGATAGCTAAGAGAAAAATTGAGTTTTGCAGAGGCATCGGCTTCCACCCGAGCTTCGGCATTTTCCCGGCGCTCATTGCTATGGTTATAGCGAGCATTCGCCAAAAATCTTAATGAATAAATATCCAGCAGCTCTTGGTACAGAGAAAAATAACTTTTGTATTGCCACTTCGCCTCTCGCAAGGTTCCCTGATAACCAATTTTAGCACTCGCGCTATCTTTACCAAAAGTAAAATCCCCGCCATAAAGATGCGCATCGAAATTTAGCTGATCAGTTTGCTCAAGAAAGCTGACCGCGCCTCCATAAAGATTAAGTTTTTTCCAAGCTCCCCAAAAATGTTTTAACTGTACTCCATCGAGAAGAGTCATTTCGTTGCCGATAGGTAAACTCATCCGCCCTAGGACAACATGAGATTTTAAATATGCTGCGTGCTCTAGGGCATCGGCATAAGGAATCACTAAATGCCATTGATAGGGATAAAACCCCCACTCGTCCTGCACTAGATTATTGTTCAGACCAATATCCATCACCAATTCGTGGCCACTCTTTTGCACTTGCCGAAATTGCCAATCCAACAAGATGCTAGAGTGTTCCTGCTCTTCCTGATCCCTATAGAGTCCCCCTGAGAGGGTCGTTTTAGAGTTGACAAAAGAATGCCCCTTAATAACAGGCAACAACAACAAAGACGTTATAATAAAAAAAGATCTCAAAAAGTTCTCACTTATTAATAAAAAAGAATGAATCATTAAAAGAGTACACGCCATAGCCTGTAGCAATTCCTCAGCTCACCTTATTACCTCGCAGAATATTAACAAAAGAATAAGCTTGAGGCATTAGACAATCGAAAAAAATCTGCATATTACATCTGCTTTTAAGCTTCCTAATATATATCAGTAAAGTAAACGATAAATACCATAGGGGGGTATAAAACAATTTGCTAGAGTCCACAAAGTCTGAAAAAACAACAAATGACACTCTGTCAAACCTTGGGAGAACAAAATGAATAAAAATTTGTTAATGCTGGCAATTTTGGTTTTTTTATCAAGCTGTGCGCACACTTTTATGAGAGGTACGGTGGCCATGAAATTGGATGATAAAAAGGCGCATATTTGCTTGGGAAACAATGATGTTAAACTCGGAGATAAGGTAGAGTTTTTCCAAAACCAATGCTCAGATATTAGAATTGGCACCAAAGAAGGTGGTGATATCAAAGAATGTAGGTTACAAAAAGTTGGTCAAGGTAATATAACGAAACTTCTAAACTCGCATTATTCCGAAGTTGAGACAGATGGAACCTTTAAAATTAAAGAAGGTGGATTAGTACAAAAACTTTAGGCCAACGGATTAATCAACAATAGAAAGCTACTCGAGTTGTCACGAAAACCATCGTGGCGACTCTCATCGCAAAACGAAAACAAAATTACATAACGGTCACACGACTCTACGCGCCGACAGGATTGGTAAAACCATAATGTATTAAAGTAACAAATTCAGAAAAGTATTGACATGAAATCTTGTTCATATAAAGTTCAGTTCATGCAAAAAAAATCAAAAGATATTATATCGTGCGCCAGTACACTTAAAGTTCTTGCCGATGAAACCCGCCTTGAAATTGTGGAGCAGCTTTTACAGGGGCCAAAACATGTCGGTGAAATAAATTTAAAAATACAAATTGAGCAAAGTTTATTATCACATCATCTAAAAATTTTACGTGACTCTGGTTTAGTAACTTCTCAACGCGACGGTAAATCTGTCCTCTACAGTCTCGCTCAAGAAGTTGAAAATACGAAATCAAAAAAGGCCGTTGATTTAGGCTGTTGCCTTATTTCATTTAATTAAAAATTTAAGGGATTTATAATGGTTAAAACTAAATTCAATAAAATACATGCACCAAAGATTTTTTTAATTCTTTCATCATTATTTTGTAGTCTAGGAAATTCGGCCCATGCCACTGTAAAGTTAAAAGGAAAGTTGATACTTACCGGATCGAGTACAGTTGCCCCCTTAGCTTCAGAAATTGGTAAGCGCTTTGAATCTCTTAATCCAGGCGTCAGAGTAAATGTTCAGACCGGTGGCTCCTCTCGTGGGATTTTAGACACCAGACAAGGAACGGCATCGATAGGGATGGTTTCACGGGCATTAAAGAAAAAAGAAGATGACCTCAAAGTCTTTACTCTTGCTAAAGACGGCGTTTGTGTAATTCTCAATAAATCAAATATCATTAATTCACTGACTGACGAACAGATTGTAAACATATACAAGGGAAAGATAACAAACTGGAAAGAAGTAGGAGGAAAAAATGCTCCCATCACGGTTATTACTAAAGCGGAAGGGCATTCGACCTTAGAAATTTTTTTAAAGTATTTTTCATTGAAGAACGGCCAGATTAAGGCACATGTCATAATTGGAGATAATGAGCAGGGAATAAAAACCGTATCGGGTAACCCCGACGCCATAGGGTATGTTTCTATTGGAGCAGCAGAATATAGTTCAACACATGATATACCTATTAAACTCCTACCCATTTCAGGTATTGAGGCTTCGATTGATAATGTAGGGAAAGGTAACTTTCCACTGTCCCGGCCACTTAATTTAGTAACCAAAACAACACCAAAAGGTTTAGAAAAAGCATTTATTAAATTTGCCCAATCTAAGAAAGTATATGACATTATTGAAGAACAATACTTTGTACCAAACTCTAAATGAATATCTCTTCGTTTGGTTATTATGGGTACTTGCATTTATTGCCACCTCTATTGTTGGACTAATCATTTATTTTCTCATTTCTGAATCTCTGCCATTTTTTTTAAACAATGGAATCTCTTTGCTTTTTTCTGATGCAACCTGGAACCCCACAGAGGGCCACTATAACCTCGCACCAATGCTGGTAGGAAGCCTTTGCATAATGGTTGGAGCGGTATTCTTAGCCGCTCCACTAGGAATAATTTCGGCCATTTTTTGTCACTATTATTCGCCCCCATTAATTTCAAAATTTTATAGAAAAATGATTCAACTTCTCGCTGGCATCCCCTCGGTAGTTTTTGGGTTTTGGGGACTTGTGGAGCTCGTACCAATAATGAGAGAAATCCAATCACCTGGAGTGGGCCTGCTCACTGGAATTGTTGTGGTGGCATTAATGATTCTCCCAACGATGGCATTAACCGTAGATGCTAGTTTTTCAAGTATTCCAAAAGAGTATACAAATGGTGCTATGGCACTGGCACTCTCGAGGGCCACAACCATTAGAAAAGTCATTGTTCCAGCAACAAGTTCTGCTATTTTTACGGGGATTATTTTGTCCGCAGGTAGGGCGATTGGAGAAACCATGGCAGTGGTTATGGTTTGTGGCAATATCGTGCAATTTCCTCAATCCATTTTTCGGCCAGTTCGCACACTAACGGCCAATATTGCTTTAGAAATGGCCTATGCTATGGGAGACCATCGCAATGTTCTTTTTGTCACAGGGTTGATTTTAACGGGTGTTATTGTGCTGCTTATTTTAGCTGCTGAAGCTTTGAATAAAGGAAAACTTTATGCATAGTTTTGGGTCTTATAAACGTGAATGGTTTTCATCTTGCATTGTCTGGCTTGCAGCACTTCTTATTTCTGGTATTTTCTTTTGGCTCATAAGCGGTATTTTATGGCATGGTACGGGACGAATTACTCTACAATTCCTCACCTCCTCCACCTTAAATGCAGGACGCTCAGGGGGAATTGCCCCTATTATTGTTTCCACTGGATTAATTCTCCTAGTGTGTATGTCTGTGGCGATTCCCATTGGGCTAGGTACTGCGATATTACTTTCTGAATTTACTTCTAATGATAATATTCCGGGAAAAATTATTCGACGTAGCTTAGATGTTTTGGCGGGAATTCCCTCTATTGTTTTTGGTCTTTTTGGAAATGTATTTTTTTGTAAGATGCTCGGTTTAGGATTTTCAATTTTATCTGGTGGTCTAACCTTGGCCTGTATGGTTTTACCAATATTTATCCGCTCCGTTGAGGAAGGGCTGAGATCCATTTCAATCGAATATCGACTAGGAGCAGGTGCTCTTGGCCTTACCAAGACTGCAACACTTTTTCGTGTATTATTGCCATTGGCAGTTCCAGCAATTGTTGCCGGGCTAACTCTAGGGATTGGTAGAGCACTTGCTGAAACAGCGGCACTCATCTTTACCAGTGGCTATGTTGATCGCTATCCAGAATCACTTTTTGATTCAGGACGTTCATTATCTATTCATATTTATGATCTCTCTATGAACGTAGCCGGAGGAGACAAAAATGCCTACAGCTCTGCTCTTGTTCTTCTTGTCATGGTTCTTGTTATTAACGAATTATCTACGTGGATTTCTCAACATTATCTTAAACACAGGACGGCCACAGAATGAATATTGAAACTCAGAATGAAGTTAGGCCAAGAAAAACAGCGAAAAAAAGTATCATTAATATCGAGAACCTGACGCTTCGTTACGGCAACCATCTTATATTAAATGATATTACTTTTCCTATTAAAGATAGATCGATAACAACACTTATTGGCCCGTCGGGAGCAGGCAAAACCAGTTTTTTACTCTGCCTAAATAGATTGATTGATATGGTTTCAAAAAAAACGATTTCAGGTCTCATTGAATATGAGACATACAATGTTTTAGATCCTAAAATTGATGTTATCTATCTTCGTAAAAAAATTGGTATGATTTTTCAAAAACCAAACCCTTTTCCCGTCTCCATATGGAAAAATTTAGAAATACCTCTTCGTGAGCATGGAGTAAAAGATAAGAAAAAAATTTCTCAAATAATTGAAGAAAATTTAAAAAATGTAGGTCTATGGGATGAAGTCAAGGATAGGCTCCATCGTTCTGCCTTTGCCCTATCGGGCGGGCAACAACAACGGCTCTGTATTGCGCGTGCTCTCGTTTTAAAACCTCAAATTTTGTTAATGGACGAACCCTGTAGCGCGCTTGACCCAGTTTCAAGTGGGGTTATCGAAGATCTTATTCAAAAGTTAAGGGGCCAATACACCATTTTTGTGGTCACTCATAATCTGGCCCAAGCGAAGCGTATTGGTGATTATACAGCTCTATTTTGGGTGAAAAACAATTGTGGCTGCCTAGTTGAATATGGCGATACAGATCAAGTTTTTAATAAACCTAGACATGAAATAACGTCGGCTTATATTAACGGGAAGCGCGGTTAATATTAAAGATGCCTGTATTTCATAGACGTTATTTCGAGTTATTTTTAAAAAAAATCAAAAGAAAGTCATCAATTGGCGTTTTCGGGTAATTTTAGCTGTCGTATATATCTCATGAACATCGTACTTTTTATAGAGTTCCCACCATACCTACAAATTGCGAAGGGTAACCTGTTTAAAAAAATTTTTATTTATCGAGTAATTTTTTATTTTTTGTTTTTTTTCCATTAGATTATGTTACCTTGATTAACTCAATAGGAGGCAGTATGATCAAAGTAGAAAATCTTACAAAAGTCTTTGATAATGGAAATACTAAAGCCGTTGATTCTATTTCCTTTAACCTCGAACAAGGTGAAATCGGCTGTATAATAGGCACTAGCGGGTGTGGCAAGACGACGACTCTAAAGATGATAAATCGTTTGATAGAACCTTCAGCCGGACAAATTTGGGTAGGAGGCAAGGAGTTTAACTCAGTTGATCCTGTCGTTTGGAGACGAAAAATTGGCTACGTTATTCAAAAAGCAGGACTTCTTCCACATATGACTGTCGGTCAAAACATTTCATTACTCTCTTCAATTTTAAAAAGAGATGAGAACTTTATTAAAAGCCGTACGAAAGAACTCATGGAAATAATACATATGCCTTTTGAGCAATTTGCTGGTCGCTACCCAATCGAATTAAGTGGCGGTCAACAACAGCGGGTAGGCATTGCACGGGCCCTAATGGAAAACCCACCAGTAATGTTGATGGATGAACCCTTCGGTGCACTTGACCCTATAACCAGAGCTTCTTTACATGAAGAGTTCGTCGAACTAAATCAAAAAATAAATAAAACTATTTTAATGGTCACGCATGATATGGATGAAGCCTTTAATCTTGGGGATAAAATAATACTTATGGATAAGGGAAAAATTGTGCAGATGGGAACGAAAAAAGATTTTATTAATAATCCTGTCAATAAATTTGTAGAAACTTTTGTAAAGGGGGAATCCCTTGATTAAGGTTATGGTCTTTTTGGTTTTCCAACTTCTAACAACTGGTTACACTTTCTCTAAGCAACCTATTATTATCGGGTCTAAAAATTTCACAGAATCCATTATTTTGGGTGAAATTGTGGCGCTTCTTTTAGAAGAAAAATATAAAGAGCCCGTTATTCGAAAGCTCGGCTTAGGTGGCACTAAATTAGCTCTTGATGCTCTAAATTCTAATGCTATTCATGTTTACCCCGACTATACAGGCACTGGCTATGTGATGATTCTTAAAATGGATGGTGAAAGAGACCCAAAGAAAGTCTTTAATATTGTTAGTAGAGAATTTAAAAAACGTTGGAACATTATCTGGTCAGAACCTGTCGGATTTAATAATACCTACGCATTGGCAGTTAAAAAAGACGATATACGTTTTAAAAATATTCATAAAGTTTCTGAATTATCAGGAAAAGTTGAGAACTATAAATATGCAGCTGCCTATGAATTTATGGAGAGAAAGGATGGTCATAAAAGGTTTTCTCTTGCCTACGATTTAAACTTTAATGCCGATAATATTATCTCCATGGAGGCAGGCTTAATGTATTCGGCAATAAGAGATTCCCAGGTCGATATGATCGTCTCATATTCTACTGACGGAAGAATAAATGCTTATAATCTACGAATACTTGAAGATGACCAGAATTTCTTTCCTCCTTATTTTGTATCTCTAATTGCCAAAGATGAAATCTTAAAAAAATACCCCAATCTTAAAGAAGTATTTCGCCTAATTGCTGGACTGATAAGTGAAGAAGAAATGGTCACGATGAATGATGAAGTGGATCGTCAAAAAGCAGCTCCTAAATTAGTTGCAAGGAACTTTCTCATAAAAAAAGAACTTCTTGAAGGCTTGACCCAAAAGAGAACAAGTAGCGATGGATTTTTCTCATTTGCATTAAAGAAAAAAACATATTTATATAAAATCTTCAAAGAACATTTATTACTTTCATTTGGTGCACTTTTTTTTGGCATCCTCTTCTCAATTCCAACTGGAATTTTGCTAACTAGGTATCATGGTCTGAGCAAAATAGTTTTCCCAATTATTAATACTATTCAAACAATTCCAAGCCTCGCTTTATTAGGGTTTTTAATTCCATTTATGGGGATAGGTCTTGCTCCGTCCCTATTAGCACTTTTTTTATATTCCCTACTGCCTTTAATTAGAAATACATATACCGGGATCTCAGGTGTAGAGCCAAATTATATTGAGGCGTCAAGAGGTATTGGATTGACAAATATGCAAATTCTATTAAAAGTAGAAATTCCCCTTGCAATGCCCATAATTATGGCCGGCTTAAGAACTGCCGCTGTCATTGTCATTGGCACTGCTACACTTGCAGCATTAATTGGTGCAGGAGGATTTGGCGACCCAATCTTTCGAGGAGTCTCTACCGTTAATTCTAATTTAATCTTATTGGGTGCAATTCCGGCAGCAGTATTAGCGATAACCGTTGATAAATGCTTGGGAATCTCCGAGAAATTATTAATTTCCAAAGGAATTAGATTACAAAACAAGAGGTAAAAAATTTGATTTTGAGAAAAAAAAGTTTTTATCTCCTCATAATGTTCATTAGCACAATTTAAAATAGAAGAAAAAATCACTGCTATTGAAAAGAAAATATCTGACTTAAAAAATATAAAAAAAGCTTTAAAAAACGTTTCTATAAAATGCAACCAAGCAACTAACGGCGACTCTTGCCATTTTTTAGAAATTCTTGGAGGTTTGGTAGATGGAAAATAAAACACAAAAGATCACTATACTCGGTAGTGTAATAGCATCAATTGTGTCTTCCGCTTGTTGCATCGGCCCTGTACTCTTTGCAGTTTTAGGAGTTTCTAGTGCGGGCCTACTGAGTAGAATGGAACCATATAGACCACTAATCTCTATTATTACCATGGGGCTTTTGCTTACGGCATTTTATATCACATACAAAAAAAAACCAGTAGGAGAACGTGAAAACAGCAAGAAAGCTCTATCAAACAAAGATTTTATATCTAAAATATATTTTGTCAGAGGTATGACTTGTGGCCCATAGGAGTTAAGATGCGTTGTTGTATTAAAAAAAATGGAAACACACCAAATATTTTTTTTGTTTGTCCAAAATGCCAAGACAAAGGTGTGAAAGTCCAAATAATTACTCCACAAACTTTACTAAAAGAATACTGCAAGAAAAAAATTAATACAGACTTGACCTATAAGTTTTGCAAAAATAGTGAATGTGAAATTTCTTATTTTTCCCAAAATAAATCTCATTTTTTCATAAAAGGTGACCTCTCCGTCAAGGCGACCCTTAAAGACCAGGGTCTTGATGTGAACTTATGTTATTGTTTTGGCCACACAAGACAAAGTGTACTAAATGGAATAAAAAAAACAGGAAAGACTACTGTTCTTGAAGAAGTAAAATCGAAAATGAATGACCCCGGTTGTTTTTGTGAGACAAGTAATCCGCAAGGAGGCTGTTGCCTTAGCAATATTACAGCTTGGATTAAATATGCTACTTGTAAACAGTAAAGGGAAAAGAGAAAAAGCCATGTTTCTAATCGTGCATTACTAAAACAGGGCAATGGGCACTCCGAATGACTTGGCGGCTCGTACTTCCCAAAAGAAAACCTCGAGCTTTACCAGCGTGTCCCTGAACTGCAATTAAATCGACTTCATTTTCCTTTGCAAAACTTATTATATCTTGAGATACGCTTTGTTTTGAAGAGTTTACCGAAACGAAAGTAAATTTAATCTTTGCATCAGCTGAAATTTTCTCAAGTTCCTTAATTTCTTTACGGTGCCTTTTTAGATTGGCTTCGGCAATATCCTCAATTTCTCTTTTCGTTGCCCTTGTCAAAATGCTTGAACCTGAAGGAGTGGGTACCACATAATAACAAATTAATTTTGCTTTTACTTCGGCACATAGGTTTGTAACTTTCTTAAAAAACTGTTTATAACTTCCTGTAAAATCGATAGGAATAAGTAACTTTCGTAATGCAGAAAATGAGCTAGTTGGGTTAATTGTTAAAATCGGTACTTTTACTGAAGTAAGGGAAAGAGTTTCAGCGAAAGAGCCTAGGAACAATTTGTCTCTTGAACTTTTTGCTTTTGTTTGGACACAAATAATTCCAAAATTATTTTTTTCTGCATAATTGATAATCAACGAAACTTGCTTAGAAACTAAACCCTCTGCAAAATCATAAATGACCTTTGCCCCCCCTAATCTCTTGATCTTATACTCTTTTAATCTTTCAGAGATTGATTCTAAAATTTGGTCTTTTTCATTTCGACACAATCCCTCACGTGTTATTGGATTAAAGTCAGATACGTATGAAACGGGTGTTATTGTTGAACTAAAAGCTGTGGTGATTTTATTAATTGTTTTTACCGAAGACTTTTCAAATTCTGTATTTTTAGGGAGAGGTTCTACGCACCATAAGAAATTTTTCATATTTTTAAATTTATTCATTATAAATCTCTATTTTTTAACTTTACTGCAATCAATTCCCATCATCAAAATATGCTATCTTTATCTAACAATGAAGGCTATGTATGATATTCTTAAAAAACTTGATTTATGTCAAGAGAAATTACCCTCTTAATTTTTGAGCTAGTTTATTTAACTGTCATTGGGACTCACCAATATCATCATTTGAAACAATCAACTGCAGATTTTTTCATTTTTCTTTAAATTGAAACGGTATGTTTCAGGTATTAGTGCAGTTTTGAAGCGATAGTGAAAACTTTTTTTCTACAGACAAAACCTTTTATTTCATTCACACTCTTACGTCAATTTTTTTTCCATGATAATTTTATTGTGCC
>Ga0316206_1001879_pt1 | contig 16169 bp, 13 predicted proteins | sample 6monthpyrite_MG_FD_204942 | JGI IMG/M metagenome (GOLD analysis project Ga0316206, IMG submission 204942) | Microbial mat bacterial communities from mineral coupon in-situ incubated in ocean water Damariscotta River, Maine, United States -... | ecosystem: Environmental > Aquatic > Marine >... | reverse complement strand
GACCAATAACAATATGACCAATAACAGTTACCGCTATAACTAAAACCATTCTATTTCGTACATTTAATTTTATTCACTTTCTATAAACAAAGGACTGCTTTGATACACCGCTATTTTTATTTCTTAAATTTTTTCTTATGTGCCACATTATTGCCCTCAAGTGCCGGGGCTGGTTTTCTGGATATGCCTGAGGTCACACAAATGCCAGAACTCGAACGTGAGTCTTTGCTCAAAGATCTGGACGTACCCAGTGTGCGCGACCGTGATCCCGATCCTCAATCTGGCCCACGCTTAAATGTTAGCCATTTCAAATTACAGGGTATTGTTGAATTTCCCGAACTCGGCATCACAAAACGAGAAATAGAAAAGTTAATTGAGCGTTACCGTTTTGAACTGATGCAGGAATATAAATTAATGGCATCGGGTTATACCGAAGCCGAAGTTGATGAAGTGATCGACCTGCTGGTTGAAATTGAAAAAGAAACCCTCGACCGACATGTCTCCGATCTGGAACTGCAAAAGCTGGTATGGCTTATTCGGGAACAGCGCTCGAAGCGAGGTATTACCTTAGGCGTCATCGAAACCGTGGCCGACAAAATCACCCAGTTTTATCGTGATCGGGGTTTCATACTGGCCAAAGCCTACATTCCCGAACAGGAAATTCGCAACGGTATTGTCACTCTCACATTGCTACTGGGTACACTGGGCGAAGTTAAAGTGAACGACAATGAAATGTATAATGAAAATATCATATCATCTGTTTTTGATGACATGCTCACCATGCCCGTCACCAGTGATGCGGTAGAAGAAAATTTATACTTAATTAATGATTTTCCCGGCCTTGCCGTATTGGGTTTATTTGAACCCGGTGCACAGGTGGGGGACACACGCCTTAACCTCAATGTAAAAGCCGAAAAACACTACCATGCCAATATTCGCGTAGATAACCATGGTACCGATGAAACCGGTAACCAACGACTTTATGGTGAGGTACTCTTTAATAATTTAGCTGGACAGGCGGATGTATTACATCTGGGAGCACTCTATGCCTTTTCCCCGAGCAATACCACGTATTATCAATTACGTTATTCGTTAAATTTATTCAGCCCGCGCTGGCGACTGAATATGGGCGCGACTCAAAACCAGTTTGTTCTGGCACAGAATCAGGCTGATTTTCTGGGCACCCTTGAACTGGGTGGTGAAACTAAACAAACCGATATGGGTGTGCAATATAAATTAAAACGTAGCCGGGTAGAAAATTATAATTTTGAACTGGTCAGGGAAAACATTATTTCAGATTTACAGCTTGGTAATATACCCGACCCCGGCGGCCTGTTAGACGATGAAATCACCAATAATAAACTGATTTTTAACTACGACATTTTGCAAGAAAGCAGTCAGATACTCCACCAGGGTTTTGTGAGTGTGACTGCCGGTAAATTTTTACAGGGCATAGACCTGGGGCAGGATGAAAATTTTAGCGTTTTACATTCTGACTACACACTAATGTCTTTTTTTAAGATACCCTATTTTGATTCCGAATCAAGAGTGATTCTTAGAACCTCGTTACAATATACCGACTCCGCATTATCATCCATCAGCCAGTATTTTTTAGGGGGGCCTACCCGTGCTCGCGGTTATCCAGTGGATCAGTTCTCTGCGGATAATGCCGCGTATGCTGGCATAGACTGGGTGCTACACTTTCCGTCGTGGTTAGACTTCAGTATCGGTGGCACACAGAGTTTAAAAGATGTTGCCCAGCCATTCTTTTTTGCCGATGCCTCGTACGGTGTAAAAAAAGCCTTAAAAGCGAGTAATGAAGATAGCACTGCAACACTCTATGATGTGGGTATTGGCTTTCGGATTTTTTATCAGAATCAGTTTCAGGGAAATTTACAGTTTGCATTTCCTGTGAGCAATGATTTTAGCGATATTGATCTGGAAAAGCCCGATGATAGCGTCAGGGTGGTTTTTGATTTTCAGTATAGTTTTAGATAGATACCTTTGCTTTAGATTGCTTTAAAATTTGACTTTAATCTGTTTGCTCGTTATAACAAATTGAGGTTTAGTTAGGTGCGATTAAACTAATAATGTTACATTATTGCTGTGTTACACGCGATTTAAAGTTTTTTATACTCAATAGCATTTTGTTAGGGATATTTTAAAAATGATTAAACTTTACCAATTTCCAATTTCTCACTTTTGTGAAAAAATTCGTTGGGCACTCGATTATAAAAAACTCGATCACCAACTGTGTAATTTGCTACCAGGACCGCATATTAAGCAGGTCATGGCGGTGGCAAAAAAATCGGATGTTCCGGTAATAATACATGATGATGTGGTTGTGCAAGGCTCATCTAAAATTATTGATTATTTAGATAACACGTTTACTGACCATCAATTAACTCCTTCTGATGAAAAAGTGCTTGCCGAGTCATTGCAATGGGAACGTTTTGTTGACAAAGAAGTGGGCCCAAATTTACGCACATTTTTTTACCATACACTGTTAGATCATCCGGGCTTATTGATTCCCATCTTTACCCATCAAGGGCCATGGTATGGAAAAATTTTAATGAAGTTTATGTTTCCAACGTTGCGTAAAAAAATGATTCGATATATGCATCTTAGTGATGCTACTGCGGCGCAGGCAAAACAGAACCTTAAATTGGCCATTGATAAAATAAATCAGCGTTTAGTAAATAATAAATTTCTGGCTGGTGATCAGTTCAGTCGTGCGGACCTGGCCGCTGCTGCATTATTGGCACCACTGGTTCAGCCTGAAAAATATGGGTTGCCCTGGCCGACGCCTTTACCACCTGCATTGCAATCTGCCATTGATGAATGGAGTGATGAACTAGAGTGGGTGCGGCAATTATACTTTAACTATCGTTAAGCCATATAGTCACTAACATAATAAATGTTCAGACGCCCATATTAATGCAATTTAATTTCAGGGTGAACAGTCGAGCGAAGGGTGTGGGCAATGCTTAACATCATTGTGCGATAAAATCCAAAAAGTGCCAGTTGATGCATTTTATAAAGCGATAAATAAACCATTCGGGCAAAAAAACCTTCAACCATTACGGTGCCGGTTAAGTTGCCCATTAAATTTCCAACGGTGCTGTATTTTCCCAACGAAACCAGAGAGCCATAATCTTTATATTTGAATTCTGGCAGGGTTTGTTTTGCCGGGTCTTTATTGCTTGCCCGTACCTTCATGGTTTTAATGAGTAAAGAAGCTTGTTGGTGAGCGGATTGTGCCCTTGGTGGCACATGGCTGTTCATTTCCGGCCACTCGCACTGGGCACAATCGCCCATCGCAAAAATATTTTCATCTTCTGTTGTTTGCAGAGTTTGCTTAACAACCAGTTGGTTGATTCGGTTGACTTCTAACCCGTCTAGTTGATTTAAAAAATCCGGTGCCTTAATACCTGCGGCCCAAACTTTAATTGCCGCGGGAATCACTCGACCAGTATGTGTGAGTAATTGATCTTTATCGACTTTTACAACCCGCTCATTAGTGATGACATCGATATTTAATTTACTGAGTTCAGCGTGAGTAGCGATGGATAGCTTTGGGGGGAGGCCGGATAAAATTCTATCTGCCGCCTCAACAATATGAATTTTAATTTCTGCCGGATTAATTTGATCAAGTCCATAAGAGGTGAATAAACGCGAGACTTTATGCAGTTGTGCAGAAAGTTCGATGCCGGTAGCACCGGCTCCGGCTATAACAACATCTAACTGGCCGGGTTTAATCTCAGTGGTTTGCGTATTGGCTTTGATATAGGTTTCTAATAACTGATTTTGAAATTCCTGGGCTTGCTGTTTGGTGTCCAAAAAAAGACAGTTCTCGCGTACACCCTCAATATTAAAATCATTGCTTACAGAACCCACTGCCATCACTAACGTGTCATAGTGAAACTCTCGTTCTGGAATGATTTCTTCGTTATCTTTATTGTGAGTAGGCGCAACATAAACCATGTGTTTTTGACGATCCAGTTTATACATGCGGCCCAGTCTATATTCAAAATGATTTTCTTTGGCTTGCGCCATATACTCAACCTGATTCTCATAGGAGTCAAACGTGCCGGCGGCGACTTCATGTAATAAAGGCTTCCAGATATGTGTGCGTTTGGAATCGAGCAGTGTAATGCGTGCGCGTTTATGTTTGCCGAGTTTTTTACCAAGCTGTGTGGCAAGCTCAAGGCCACCGGCACCCCCCCCGACTATGACGATGTGATGTACTGGTTTAATATCATTTATATCGTTATTGATAGTATTCGTCATATTAATCGTCGCATTATTCGTCATGTTGTTAGCTATGGGGAAGAGTTCTGTTTTAATCGAATAAGTATAGCGGGTGAATTTAACGTTTTTCTAACTTTTTAAATGAATTAGTCAGCGTCAGGCCAGACACCTTTAGTTTTATTTTGTTTAAGCGATTCAGTTGTCGTTTTAGGTGTTGATTCGGGTGTTGACTGGTTTTTAGGCAGCAATGGGTCATCATCATCCATCAAAATTCGATTGGCATCACCTTCCAGATCGTCGTATTGACCACTGCGAACTGACCAGATAAAGATTCCAACGCCCAATAATCCAAGCACAATCATCAGTGGAATTAAAAAATATAAAACATCCATAAATTATCTTCTATTAAACTTTAGTTTTAAACAGGCTACGAATACGTGAGGCATTACCGATAACCGCTAATGAGCTAATTGGCATCGCAATCGCTGCGAATAAGGGGGTGACATAAGCCATCATCGCCAGTGGAACCATTATAATATTATAGGCAATAGACAGGCTAATGTTTTGTCTAATGGTACGCAAAGTACGTTGCGATAAATCAGAGGCAAGGCGAATTTTATCTAATTCATTACTTAGCAACACAATATCAGCGCTTTCCATTGATACATCAGTGCCAGAACCTATAGCAATGCCGACATCAGCTCGAATAAGTGCAGGTGCATCATTTACACCATCACCGATCATCGCTACCTGCTGCCCGGCTTTTTGAAAGTTCTGTATGACTTTATCTTTTTCGCCGGGTAACACTTCGGCAATCACCTGCATGCCGCCCAGTTCATTCGCAATCGCTTCGGCTACTGCTTGCTTATCGCCACTGAGTAAGGTGAGTTGTATGCCAGTACGTTTTAAATTATTAATGAGTTTTTTTGCATCCGCTCTTAACTGATCTGCAATGGCGATAAATCCGCAGTGGGTGTTGTCAATGGCGATGTGCACACAGCTAATGGCCTGATGTTCTAGTTCTGCAGATTGTTTTACAAAGTCCGGCTGCAAATCAATGTTATTTTTCTGTAGCCACTTTAAGTTACCCACTAAAACTTTTTCGTTTTTAATTTCACCACTGATACCGTAACCGGGCTGGTTAATAAAATGTTGCACCTTTTGTGGATCGGGTGTGAAGTTAAGGGATTTGGCTTCATTTACAATGGCAGAGGCTATTGTGTGCTCGGATAAACTTTCAATATGTGCAACGGTCTGTAAAATTTGTTGTTCATTATTGTGGGTAACTATCTTCTTAACCCGCATTTTTCCTTCAGTAAGGGTGCCAGTTTTATCAAACACAAAATGCTGAATACGAGACAGGTGTTCCAGTACCGCACCGTTTTTAATTAGCAATCCATTACGTGCAGCCAGACCTGATGCAACTGCAATTGACATAGGGGTTGCTAAGCCAAAGGCGCAGGGGCAGGTGATGATTAAAACTGAGGTGGCAGCCAGTAATGCATGTTCAATACCGGTGTCATACCAGTAAGCAAAGGTCAGGGTGGCGAGCAACAAAGTGATGGCGACAAACCAGGGTACAATTTGATCGGCAATGCACTGTATCGGGGCTTTACTCGCCTGGGCTTCTTCAACCAGGCTAATAATTTTTCCGAGTGATGTGTTGCGCAACGTTGCGCTGACTTTTACCGTTAAGGTGTTTTCAATATTGATGGTGCCCGCTGATAATTTATCACCTGAACATTTTCTTACCGGTGCTGATTCACCGCTTAACATGGCTTCGTCTATAGAGGAGTTACCGGAAATAATAAATCCATCAACCGGGATTTTATCACCGGGTTTGACCAGAATAGTTTCATCTACCTGAATGGATCGAATAGGCACAATATGCGTTTCATTGTCGCGCACAACATGTGCAACTCGGGGTTGTAAATCCATTAAACGTTGGGTGGCATCCACCGCATGACGTTTTGATTTTGCTTCTAAAAAACGCCCGACTAATATCACAAAAATAAAATTAACCACGGTGTCGTAATAGACTTCACCGACTGCAGGTTGACTGATGGTGATAAATAATGAGTAGCTATACGTCGCACCTGCACCAATCGCAATGGGCACATCCATGTTGAGGCTGGCATTTTTTAAACTGGTCCATGCACCTTTTAAAAATGGCCAGCCAGAATAAAAGAGCGTGGGAGTGGCTAATAAAAAACCTATCCAGTGAAATAGTTGTTTGAACTCACCTTCATCTGCTCCACTATAAAGAGCAATAGAGACCCACAATAAATTCATCATTGCAAAGGCTGCAAATGCCATGCGTAACAATAATGCGCGGTTCTGTTTTTTTATAATACCTTCTGCTGATTCCGGGTTAAACGGGGTGGCCGCGTAACCAATATTACTGAGATGCTTGATGATATTGGAAATTTTATTCTGGGTATTATTCCAGCGCACCATTAAGCGTTTGTTTGATAAGTTGACTTTTACATCAACGATACCAGGCAATGTATTTAAGCTGCGCTCAATTAACCAGACACATGCTGAGCAATGTATGCCTTCAACGATTAAGTGCATATCTCGGATATCACCCATGTCGTGAACAAATTCGTTTTGAACTTCATCGATGTCGTAGAGTTGGGCTTCTTGTGGTGGCTCCGGTGGCGGGGCAAGGAGCTGGCCGTCTGGGGTACGCTGGTAAAAACCTTCAAGGCCAGCTTCATAAATCATTTCGCAAACTGAGCTGCAGCCGTGGCAACAAAATTGTTGCGGTTGATTTTGTATGTTTTTTTCTACACGGTTGTGGTTGTTTACGGGGAGGCCGCAGTGGTAACAGGTCGATTTTTGTGAAAGTGATTCAGGCATTGTTTAGGAATAATAGGTCGGTGTTTTATCTAAGCATGAATAAAATACATAAGCAAACGCCGCCAACCCGGCAGGCTTTTGAGCAGCAGCCCACCCCAGAGTTATTACTGTTGGTAAATAAATGCATTGTATTGCTGATTAGGGGGATTATTCCGTCACAATGCTCGCTCGACGGGTAAAGTCATACTTATCATCACCCCGTTCTATAATTGCTGTTACGTCCCAGATACCTTTTAACGTATAAGTGACATCGCTTTCATAAATACCCGCTGCCACTTCCAAAAGGGGAATTTCAAAATCTGCCGATGCATCAGATGGGCGATAAGCCATTAACGTGACTTTGGCTGCAGTGAGTGGTTGCCCCACTTTATCGACCACGGTTAAACGATACGTTTGTTTTTTATTGATCACCGGATTGGTCGGGAAATCTGCTTGATAACTCCAGCCCAGTGCGCTACGAGCATTACGATATTTAATTAAATTTTCTTCATAATCTTCGGCTTTTTCGTAATAGTCTTTTGAGATTAATTGATCGGGCAATACAAATGCCGTCACAACAAGCCCAACGGTGCCAAGAAAGGCCGCGCCAACTAATGCTAGCCAACCAAGCACCCAGGGGTTTCTAAATGCATTGGGATTATCTTGTGAAATTGCGTTTTTGTTCATACTTGTTTGCTCTAACTGACTAAATTAATTCGGGCTGTAAAACATGCTTTGGTATTCTATGTTGTCACCAAACTCTTGATAGGACTCAATGGTAAAATAAATCGGTGTACGGGCTTTCTCAATATTCTTTTTAGGAATTAACAAAAACACAGTAAACGAGGTCAGCTTACTGGGGTCTAAGGTCATCTTTTCACGAATACCTTTTGTAACTATACCTTCGGCACCCGTCACTGCGATGCTGATATTCATCGTTTTATCCGTTTTATTCAGAATTTTCAATTCATATTTATTTTGAATGTCACCGCTGCTCATTACAACATAAAGTGGCTGGCGTTCGTGAATAACTTTTAAATCAAATGTGCCAAGATGGGTCACGCCATATAGCAGGCCGATTACGGCAAACGCGATAATACCCGCATAAACTAAAACCCGTGGGCGCTTGTGAAAAGGTTTTGTTTCATTACCTTTTATTTCATCCATGGAGGCGTAACGAATTAAACCGCGGGGTTTGCCAATTTTATCCATTACCGAGTCACAGGCATCCAGACATAAGCCACAGGTGATGCAACCTTCTTGTTGTCCGCCACGAATATCAATACCAGTAGGACACACCGCAACACACTGGTTGCAGGAAATACAGTCACCATTGCCTTCTACTACATTGCCTTTAGTCAACTTACCTCGTGGCTCACCACGGGCTATGTCATAAGTGGGGAGGGTGGTTTCGGTGTCATACATTACACCTTGAATACGCGCGTATGGGCATAACCAGAAACAGGTTTGTTCACGCATAAAACCGGCGAGAATGTAGGTGCCGAGTGTAAACGTTAAAACCAGAATATAAACAAAAGTACCCGCCTGAAAGGTAAAAAAGTCGATCCATAATTGATAGGCTTCTGTAAACCAGGCGATAAAAGAAATGCCGGTGATGAAGCCAATGGATAACCAGGCGCTGTGTTTAATAATTTTAGCGCGAATTTTTTTTGCATCCCATGGCGCTTTATCTAATTTGCGACGTTGGGTCGGTGCGCCCTCAAGTTTTTCTTCAATGAGGGTAAAGATATCAGTCCAGATGGTTTGAAAGCAGAAGTAGCCACAAAATACACGGCCGGCAACCGAGGTAATGGCGGCGAGTAAGATGGAGAAAAATAGCAGTATTAAGGCGAGTAGCCAAACATCCTGTGGCAAAATAGTGATATCAAAAATTTGAAATTTACGATTGGGTATATCAAATAAAACAGCCTGTGATCCATCCCAGCGCAAATACGGGCCAAGAAAGTACACCAGCCATACACTCATGGCTTTCCATTTTAAATTTCGAAAACGTCCACCCATGCGTTTTGCATGAATGATTTCACCGCCGGTATTGACGTGCCAATGATCGGCTTCTTCATAAAGTTCGGCAACACTTTTTTCACTGGTGTCTTTTTCGATTGTGTCCTTAACGTCCACTCAATTCTCCACGGGATGTCGCGTACTTTACCGCGAGCCCAAGCTCGCGCTAACAGCGTTAATATTTGTTTTGTTATGGCACTCATTTAAAATACCATAATAAAACAGGGTTTTACTGATCCTAAAATAACAAAAGGGGCCAAGGCCCCTTTCGTTATTAGTTGTTTAATGTTGACTCGTCGGGTGATGAATTATCTTTCTCACCCAGTACCAAATAAATCCAACTAGTGTAACAACAGTTCCTGCAACGGCAGCAATTGAAGCAATAACGACAGTATCCATTTTTACCTCCTCAGGTATTTACTTAACATTCAGTAAAACAATGGGTAGTCGTTAAGAGCTTAATCGCTTATTGACCACCACCCAGTTTATGTACATAAACTGCTAACTTTTTGATCTCTGTATCAGATAACTTGCCGCCACCAAATGCCGGCATTACCGCATTACGCGAGTCAGGGTTAGACGCATCATTTACGCCGAATTTTATAGTGTGCTTAATGCTGGCTAATTGATCTGACGCAGTAAAACGATAAATTCCATCCGTTAAATTCGCAGACCCCATAAAGGTGAAACCTTTTGCGTCGGGGCCATGACAGCCCACGCAACCGGCTTCCATGTAAGCTGGATTTTCCATAACCTTGCCTTCATTGATTGCGTTAGCCAATGAGTCAATTTTTGCGTCGTCAAGCATCGCTGCGTGCCCAGGCATTATGCCCTGGCGACCACTGGCAATGGTGGTTTCAATGTCAGTAATGGACCCGCCGTATAACCAGTCATCATCCGCCAGTACGGGAAAGCCAATATTGCCCTGACCACCAGCGCCATGACAGGCCGCACAGTTATCACCGAACAGGACTTTACCTGATGCGGTTACATACTTGGACAGCTTTTCATCAGCTAGAATATCAGCAGCAGTCATATCCTTTATTTTATCTTCAAAAGGTGCACGTACGCTTTCAATTGACTTCATATCATTGTGATATTCACCAATTGATGTCCAGCCTAATATGCCTTTGGTATGCGTGTTAATCATTGGCCATGAAGGATAGAGCAGGGTGTAAATAACGACGAACATCCAGCTTGCATGAAAGCCAATGATCCACCAGGCAGGCGGTTCATTGTCTAATTCACGCAGGTCATCGTCCCAGAAGTGCCCTGTGTTATTTTCACCGGGATATTTATTTTCTTCTTCACTCATTTTGTTGAGTCCCCTTTAGTTGAGGTCGAATGTGTTGAGGTTGGATTCAGGTCATTATTTTCTTCAAAAATAATGTTCCGTCGAGACTCCAGTTTCTCTTTGTTCTTTGGATTAAACGTGATGACATACGCCCAAATCATTAAAAAGAACACGCCAAGGGTAATGATGAGACCCGCCCAGTCATTAAGTGTCATGGCGGCCCAGTCTGTTGAGAGTATGTCCATTGTTAAATCCTCTTAGCCATTTACTGACCGATTATTGACCAGTTATTGACCAGTTATTGACCAGTTATTGACGATAGTCTTTGCTCTCATCAAACTTAACCATGGTGCCTAGCACCTGTAGGTAAGCGATAATCGCATCGAGTTCTGTTTTACCTTCAACTTCGGCGGCGACAGAAGCAATATCGGCATCGGTGTAAGGCGCAGGGTTGTGAGGCATATTGCGCATCACTTCCATATGCTTAACCGTGTTGTCGGCATCGATTGGCGCTTTACGTAACCAGGTGTAATTGGGCATAACAGATTCAGGTACAACGCTGCGCGGTGCTTCTAAATGCAGTGCGTGCCATTCATCAGAGTACTTTCCGCCAACACGGGCCAAATCAGGACCGGTTCGTTTTGAACCCCATTGGAAAGGGTGATCGTAGATGGACTCTGACGCGAGAGAGTAGTGACCATAACGTTCTTTCTCATCACGGAAAGGGCGAATCATCTGTGAATGACACAGGTAACAGCCTTCACGTAGATAGACTTTACGACCCATAAGCTCAAGTGGCTTATAAGGGCGTACGCCATCACCGGCTTGCCAGTCGTTCAACGTTTGACCTTCCTGACGGTCCCAAAGTATTTCTTTGTGCTGGTTATGCTCCATTGTGTCTTTGAGATAGAACAAAGGCACAATTTCAACGATACCACCCACCGATACCAGAGCCAAAGTGATCAGAACCATGGCAACGATATTGGTTTCGAATTTATACTGAATAGGACCTGGTTTACTAGATTTAAGCATGTTATGTCCCCCCCTTATGCTGCTGCGGTCGCAGGGCTTGAACTAGAAACTTTTTCTCTAGTTGCCATACGAATCGTCATTATTACGTTATAGAGCATTACTACACCGCCAGCCCAGTAGATCAAACCACCGACTGCACGCATTGCGTAGTAAGGGTGCATTGCTGCAACCGACTCTGCGAAGGTATAGGTCAAGGTGCCGAACTCGTCGTAGTCGCGCCACATCAAACCCTGCATAATGCCTGATACCCACATCGAAATGATGTAAATAACCGCACCGATTGTTGCCATCCAGAAATGCATGTTAACCAGTTTTTCTGAATACATTTTGGTATTCCAAAGCTGCATAACCAGGTGATATAAAGCACCCGCTGCAACCATAGCTACCCAGCCTAATGCGCCAGAGTGTACATGACCGATAGTCCAGTCAGTGTAATGCGATAGTGCATTAACTGTCTTCGCCGCCATAACCGGGCCTTCGAAGGTCGACATGGCATAGAACGCTAACGATACAATTAAGAATCGTAAAATGTAGTCAGTACGGAGTTTGTCCCATGCACCAGACAAGGTCATCATACCGTTGATAGCACCACCCCAGGAAGGAATGATCATCGCCAGAGAGATGGCTGCACCGACAGAGCCAGTCCAGTCAGGAAGTGCGGTATATTGCAAATGGTGCGCACCGAGCCATACATAACCGAACGTCAGCGCCCAGAAGTGGATGACTGATAAACGATAAGAGAAAACTGGGCGGCCCGCCTGCTTAGGAACGAAGTAGTACATGATGCCAAGGAAACCCGCTGTGAGGTAGAAGCCTACCGCATTGTGTCCCCACCACCATTGAATCATTGCATCTTGAACACCCGAGAAAATCGAGTAAGAGTTAAACATATCGACCGGAATGGCCAGGCTGTTAACAACGTGCAATAACGTGATCATCACCATCATAGACATGAAGAACCAGTTAGACACATAAATATGTTTGGTTTTACGTATGGCAAGCGTCATCGCAAAGTTGAAGGAGTAAGCCAACCATACAACAGCAATTAAAATATCGATGGGCCATTCCAGCTCAGCGTATTCTTTAGACTGTGTGATACCCAATGGCAATGTGATAACGGCAGAGAGAATAACTATATTCCAGCCAATAAACACAAACCAGGCTAGTTTATCACTCCAGATACGTACACCACAGGTACGTTGCACCGAGTAATAAGACGTAGCCATGAGTGACATGCCGCCAAATGCAAAGATGACTGCATTGGTATGTAATGGCCGTAATCGGCCGAAGGTTAATTCGGCGATATCAAAATTCAGAAATGGCCAGGCCAGTTCTGAGGCGATATAGACACCGACGGTGGTGCCAATCACTAAGTACACAATTGCCATTACAGCGAAGTATTTAATGATTTCAAAGTTGTACTTCTGATCAAGCGAAGCTTGCACGAGAACGTCTCCTCTGTGAGTTAAAAGCTGCGAGCAGCTACTCAGTTAAAAACAGTGAATATAAGGTATAGGCATAACCACCTTATATAGACCAAAAATATACCGCTATCATAAGAAAAATTGCTGGCGTGATTAATTACTGTCTGAGCAGGTTTAAGTGCATGTTTCTACTTGTTTTTAGCAAGCCAGTAAAATTGTCATTTCAACTTTCGTATTTACAGTTAATGCTGTTTATTGCAGCATTAACTGTGTGATATCCGGTTTGTTAAACGTGTAAGCTGAATTATCCCGTGAACTTATTAAACAGACCCTGGGTCTGATTTCACTTCACACGTCTAATATTTAACAGCTGCGCGTATAAGCGGGTTGAATTATATTCAATACCCCATAAAGCTTACTGATATATATCAATATTGAGAATGATAGATATCAATTTCAGTATTTCTATGTATAAGTATATAGCAATATTTCTATATGCTTTTACATCCGCGGCGTATTATACATAAAAAGACATAAAATAGAATCACCGACTTGTGTGAGAGGGCAGAAAAGTTTAGGATTTGCCCTGAAATTTATATATCGAATTCATATACTTAAGGGTAAACATAATGGCTTCAATTATTCAGCTTATGGATGGCGTGGTAGCCAATCGATTTAATATAGAAGGCGGCGGTCTGAAATTTGGCCGAACCAGCGTTAATCAGGTGATGATTGATGATTTGGCGGTAAGCACCGAGCATGCGATGATTGTTATTTTGCAAGACGAGCAGGGCGTGCTTAAGTTTGTGCTGGAAGATTTGGGTAGTACCAATGGTTGCTATATCAATGAGCAGAAAATTGAAGGTCATCAATTACTTAGGCACAAAGATATTGTGCGTATTGGCTGGAATAACTTTACGTTTATTAATGACGAAGAAGTCGATCTGGAAAAAACGCGGGTCGTGAAAAAGAGCTGGATTCCGGGCGTATATTACAGTAAAGACTAGTTTTGATTTGCCGGTGCGGAGTCGTTCATCGCACTGCCCATCTGATCGGAATTACCACATGGGACAGGGCGCTAAAAATCAGCGGCCTTTCCCTGATGGTCACGTTCCATAGCAGGGTGCATTTTTTATCTGCAAATTAAACTGAAAAAGTCAGCTTGTGGCTAGTTTGAGTTATTGCCAGTTGACACTGTATAGATGAAATTTGAGCTAGCACGCTAAAACAGGCTGATTTTTCAAATACTTTCCATCGATAACGAACAGGTATCAACCCTTGCTAATTGAACTCATCATCTTAATTGTCCTAGTCGGCATCGTAGCGCTGGCCTTATGGTGGCCATCAAAGTAAAGTCTACCCTCATTTAAATTCGAATCCTTTTACATGTCCGAACTTGCGTTACAAATTCTCCAGTCTACCTTCGGTTACGCTGAATTTCGTTTTCACCAGAAAAATATCATTGAGCAGCTCATTGCAGGTAAAGATGCGGTGGTGCTGATGCCCACCGGTGGTGGTAAGTCACTGTGTTATCAAATTCCTGCGATGGCACGTGATGGTGTGGGGATTGTAGTATCGCCGCTAATTGCTTTGATGCAGGATCAGGTCGATGCGTTGCGACAGCTAGGGGTGAAGTCAGCATTTCTTAATTCTTCATTAGATCACTTCGAAGCTCAGGAAGTGGAAACACGTTTGCTAAACGGCGAAATAGATATGTTATATGTCGCCCCCGAACGATTAATGACCGAGCGGTTTTTGAATTTATTAGCGCGTGCACCGATAGCATTGTTTGCCGTGGACGAAGCACATTGTGTATCCCAATGGGGGCACGATTTTCGCCCCGAGTATATTAAGCTTTCGGTTTTACATGAGCGCTTTCCAAGCATTCCGCGCATTGCACTCACCGCAACAGCAGATGATACAACCCGCCAGGAAATTATTAACCGGCTGGGCCTGCACGATGCAGAATGTTTTATCTCCGGATTTGATCGTCCCAATATTTGTTATCGGGTTGCCGAAAATCAGGGTACAGCCCGCGATGCTTTGTACCGTTTTATTCAAAATGAACACGAGGGTGAAGCCGGAATCGTGTATTGTCTGTCTCGCAAAAAAGTCGAACAGATCGCCGAGTTTTTAAGTGATAAAGGGTTAGCCGCTTTACCCTATCACGCGGGATTGTCGCAACAGGTGCGGCAACAAAATCAACAGCGTTTTTTAGCGCAAGACGGCATTATTATTGTTGCGACAATTGCATTCGGTATGGGTATAGATAAACCCGATGTTCGATTTGTCGCGCATTTAAATTTACCTAAAAGTATTGAAGCTTATTATCAGGAAACCGGCCGTGCGGGTCGTGATGGTCAGCCATCGGATGCCTGGATGATGTACGGGTTGCAGGATGTCATCATGTTGAAACAGATGATGGAATCATCGGAGGCCGATGAAACCCACAAAAGAGTCGAACGGCATAAACTCGATTCGATGCTGGGCTTTGCCGAGCTGACAACATGCAGACGGCAATCGTTACTAAAATACTTTGGTGATGATTTAAAACAACCCTGTGGTAATTGTGATACTTGTATTACGCCGGTAGAAACCTGGGATGCCACGGTTGCTGCACAAAAAGCCTTATCGACTGTACATCGCACCGGTCAATTATTTGGTGTTACTTATTTAGCCGATGTATTGCTCGGCAAAGAAAATGAGCGCATAACTAATAATGGTCACAATCAGTTAAGTGTGTTTGGAATTGGCAATGAATTAAATGCCACCCAGTGGCGGAATTTATTTCGCCAGTTAATCGCTCGAAATTTGTTAAATGTAGATGTGCAGGGGCACGGTAGTTTATTGTTAACGGAAAGTTGTCGTGCCGTATTAAAGGGCGAAACCCGTTTGCACCTCAGAAAGCAAATGCTGCAAAGTAAAACTAAAAAAACGCGTAAAGCGAACACGAATAATATTGAAAATAATGAATTATGGGAAGCGCTGCGTGCAACTCGAAAGCGTTTATCAGAAGAGCTTGAGGTACCCCCTTTTGTTATTTTTCACGATTCGACCTTAATGGATATGATTGATCGGATGCCACAAACCCACGATCAATTTGCAGGTGTCAGTGGTGTAGGTGCTACTAAACTTGAAAATTATGCAGATGCGTTTCTTGAAGTGTTGCATGATTATGAAAGTAAAAATAACTCAAATAAAACCGACACGGTAGAAGAGACATTAATGCTGTTTAAAAGCGGCATGGACGCACCCGCAATTGCGCTGCATAGAGGTATGACGCAATCGACAGTGATTAACCATTT
>Ga0316206_1001878_pt1 | contig 16187 bp, 17 predicted proteins | sample 6monthpyrite_MG_FD_204942 | JGI IMG/M metagenome (GOLD analysis project Ga0316206, IMG submission 204942) | Microbial mat bacterial communities from mineral coupon in-situ incubated in ocean water Damariscotta River, Maine, United States -... | ecosystem: Environmental > Aquatic > Marine >... | reverse complement strand
AGGTGTTCGAAATCCATTTTCTTTACTGTATGCCAGTTGGTCTGAAAATGCGAGTTTTAGCACGGTTCTTTTGTCTTCCAATCTCTCCGAAGCCCATAGTTTACAAGGGTTTGCTAGAAAATCTAGGCAGTGTTCGAACATTTTCTCAAAGCTATGTTGAGGCTTACCTTTCTTTTCAGCTTTTTCACTTAATAAAGCCTTTTGCTTCTCAAGTGTATTTATCTGGTTTTCGTAAGCGGTTATTACGCTTTGGCTATCTGTATTCATGATTCGCTCTATCAGTAACTTGATTTTGTTTTCTGCGATTTTAATTTGATCAAATAATTTTTTAACGTTGTCTTTTGTTTGAGTTACACGGTGTTGCCAAGCATGTTGAAACATAATGGCAATAACTCCCGTCAAATTCCTTGATGGACGTAATGTGGTTAGTAAATCAGCAAACTCATTTTCAATGCGTTCACGAGGAATCGACTTACGACATGAAGTGCAATCTTTATTGTGGCACAAATAGTATGGGTATTTTTTGTTCTTCCCTTTAGACCAACAAGCAGTTAATGGCTTGTTACAATCATCACATAAGATAAAGCCTCTTAAGGGAAAGTCTTGATTGATGTCTTTACGAGCAGGGGCATTACCCGTACTTAAAAGGCGTTTTTGAATCCTCTCATAGGTTTCCAAACTCATAATAGGCTCATGCTGAGCCTTACGAAGCGATACATCCCACTCTGGAACTTCTATGTAACCAGTGTATAGATGACGGGAAAGTAAATCCTGAGCGATCTGACGCCTTAATTTGCCACTCGCTGTTTTTTTAGGAAAATTGGATTGATTATCTAAGAATCTTTTTACTTCAATTCTTGATTGAAAACGACCCGATGCAAAACCTTCAAATGCTTCTTCAAGTATTGAAGCAATGGGCTCATCACGCATCATTACTTTACCACGCCCTTTAATGAGTTCGTATTTGTAACCTACTGGCGCAGGAAAAACCCAATAACCATTCATCATTCTAGAACGCATTCTATTTCTTGTTTGTTCAGCATTTTTCTCTCGTTGATGTTGAGAAACACTGGCAAGTAGATTTTCTACCAGTATTGAGTCCGAATCCTCTCCAAACTCCACAGATGGAGATTGTAATACACCACCTGCACTATCAATGGCAGAACGTAACTGTAGATGAGCTTCAATATTTCTAGCAAGACGAGAAATATCGTCAATAATAACCACATGTGGATTTTTACTACGCTTTCTTAAATAGGTTAGCATATCCTTCATTGCAGGTCTGGTGGTTAATGCACCACTCATATCGTCATTGAAAACCTTAACAATTTCATAGCCCTTACCTTTGGCAAATTCTTCACATCTTGTTTTCTGAGAATTTAGACCATCACCTTTTGTAGTTTGTTTTACACTAGACACACGACAATAAATGACTGCTTTTGTTAAATTCTCATGGCGAAGGGCTGTTGATTGGCTTTTCATGGCGCTTATCTCCTTTCTTTTTGATTGTCTTTAAATTTTGATTATGTTCGAATCCTACCGAGTCTTTGGCTTGTTTACTAGGATTCATTTGATTCATTTGCAATACATACTGAGTAGCTTCCACACCGAAGCCCAAATCAACGAACATCTCGATAACTTTCCACAGCTCTACGAGTAGCTCCATTTTTTGAAGAGGGGTTAAATCAAGCCCTTCAAAATATTGCATATATTGGTCTAAATCTGGTTTCATCTCATGTTCTCCTTTGTAATCATCCAGATCAAATCATTTACTTCAGTATACAAGTGTATTGTTAATTTTTCATAACCAATAGGTTGTATAGATTTCAAATTTGATATGAATTTAATCTGTTTTGTTTTTATCATTTAGCTGTTCAAGTAAAGCATTCGTAAAGATTAGCATTTTCACTATTGGTGATACCACGAGGCATTTGTAATATTCTGGAATGTTACAAATAAAAAAAATCTGACAATTCATGAGAGAATTGCCCATTAATTAACACTCATAAGCATATAGAGTGAAAATTTATGAAGGAAATTTGAAATGATTATAAAGAGAATGATTTTTTTATTAGTGAGTCTTTTATTGATAACTAGCTGTGCAAATTGGACTAGTATTCACAGAAAATTGAATGTTAATGATGGAAAAGGAGCACTGATTGATATAAAACAAAGAGCAATAATTGTTAATGAAAACAAACACAAAACAGATGGTAGTCCGTATGAACCTAAATTTGTTGTTTGTGCTGAACCTAGTCCAGATTCTATGTCAGCTTTATCAGCAACAATTGCTGGTGAAGCTGATATATCTGGAGAAGCTAAATTAGGTTTGGCAAGTAGTTTACAAGAAGGGGCTGCATTCGTAGGATTGAGAACTCAAAGCATACAGTTACTTCGTGATCAAATGTTTAGGTTTTGTGAAATGTATCTAAATGGTGCAATTGATAAATCACAATATCAGTTATTACAAAGAAGAAATCAGCGTTATATGGTAGCATTGCTCGCAATCGAACAACTAACTGGCGCAATAAAAGTTCCTGCAGTAACAATTAACTCTCAAGGAACAGCACAATTAGCTAAAAATATTTCAAGTTTAATTGAAGAAAAAAAATCATCGAAAGAAAAGGTTGATGAAAACAATGAAAAAATTAATACTCTAACTACTGAGCATGCCACTGCTACAGCAGATCGAAAAGTTGAGATTGATAATGAGAAAAAACTACTGGCTGAGCAAAATGATTCTTTAGGGAAAAATATTAAAGATATAGAAAAAGCTATTGCATCAGGAAGCGGTTCATTAGCTAGTGGATCATCTACAGCAATTGTAAGTAATATGGGTGTAAGCCCACAAAGGTCTGATGAACATATTCAAACTGTAGCTAAGCATGTTGCAGAAATTACACGTCAAATTCTTGATACAGATGATTTTGGAAGTCTTTGTGCCATGTCACTATTAAGTGGGGAATTGGAAGGAGTAAACAATTCAGGAGCAAAAAAAGCTTGTTTAGATATATTTGAAACAAACAACAAGATAAAGAACATTAATATTGATTTAGCTACAGAAAATATAAAACAAATTAAAAAACTAAATGCTCAAGGAACTAAGGATAACGCTACATCAACTGAGTTAAATATTCTAAGAAATGAAGTTGAGAGATTGCTTAAAGATTCAAAAGAAAAGTTTGATATTAGTCCAAATTAAATGAGTTCAGAAAAATTGAATAATTTTGATCCATCAAGTCATGGACTTGAATCTCACTATAATACACAGCAACAATATAAGATCAGGCGTATGATTGTGGAAGATTGGAAACAATCGGATGCGAAACTGCCCACTTATATGAACTTGCTGTCACTTTATATTGTACCCGAAAGAGTGCCAGATGATTGGCTGAAAAAGCTATCCCACCAAACCATGAGTAAGATGCTCAATAATATCTCAACACCGAGATATGAATTTTGGGCATGCTTACATCTCTTCTTAAATAAGAAGTATGGTGATATTGAGCTCAATGAAATCAGTGAGGTGTCACATTTAGGTTTGGCGTTAAAAGGATTTGGTGAACAGGAGTGTGAGATCGAAGGTGATTTTTGTTTGGATGAAAACCTTGCTTTGAAGCTATCTATCAAAGATGGCTATACCCATGTAGTGATGATTGAATGCTACCAAAGTAATGAACCATTTAGCGATGCGGTTCACACAAATTATGAAGGTGCGGGTGTTCAACAAAATAAACAACTTATCTGTTTAAATCGCAATCTTTCTACAAAGCAGATCAGTGCTTTAGAAAGTAATATCAATGATTTATTACCTCTTGATCAACCAAAGCTGAAAGATCGTTTGCATCAGGTGATGCATGGATAATCAATTGGAAAAGTTGGATTTGTATATCGCATCTTTAACACAAGAACAACGTGCCATACACGAAGAAAAGATAAATAACCCTCAAGCAATTTTTAAGTTAATCAAACAAGGCGATACAGTTGGGGTAACTGTTGCTATCCAAAACGGCATTGATCTAAATGTCAAAAATGATCAAGGTATGAATCCACTGCATGTGGCATCTGCTCATGACACCCAATTGATTGCTGATGTCATCATTAGGGAAGCAAGCAATGCTCCTTTTCAAAGAGACAACCATGACCGTCTTCCACTAGATGTGGCTCGCGAAATCTGTAATCACAAAATCGGCAACAAATTAGAGCAAGTTACATACCCTGAACTTTTTAAGGATGAGAAGTCAAAACAATCAATAATGATGGTAAATACTGCGCCAAGCTATTTAAATCAATCTAAAAACTATGGGCGGGAGAGATGAGAAAATGAAATTTTTGTGGGTAATTGGTCGTACAATTTTATTGTTATTGGTTAGTGCTTCAATTGGGGTATTTATTTTAACGAAGGTATATTACTCTGGAAGTTTAGTAAATCAAACTATGCATCCAGATGATGTAAAGGTTTTATCCGTTGCACTCATAGTTCTGCCGTTTCTTTTATATGCGTTATATTTCTATGAAAAAAAACACTCTAAAAAATATGATTTACTAGCGGTTAAGAAATTTTACTTCTTCGAGTTGTTTTTATGTACTTCAATAGCCTTAGCTGTTTCTTATGCAAGTTGGATGTTCAAGAAAAACATGTCTGCATCTATAATTATATATTCAATGTGTCTTATATTTATTGTTCTTTTACCTCTTTTGAAGAAAAGGAAAAATATTGTTCATATAAGTGAAGAGGAAAGTAAATTTCTATCTGATGAAATGATAAGGGAGGCGAAAGCTAAGATTTTAGAAATTAACCATCAATATGACACAAAAACAGGATCTGTATATTTTCAAACAAAATATTCTAATAAAAGATCATTCCTAAAGAACTCACATTGGAGAGGAGCTTATAGTGATATAAAAGCCGAATTTGATTTTGAGATTTCTCGGCCTCTATCTTCTATGTCTCATCGAGAACGAGAGGCCTGTCGAATTTTAAAGTTAGCAGATATCGCAGGGTTAAATCATCCACGATCTCAGAATCTTCATGCTCCATTAGTTTGGGCAAATGGAAAAGGAATAATTGGCAAAAGTCATTGGATATTAAACAAATTAAAGCATGTTCCAAAATCAATAATACCTGAGAGCAATAATTTAGTAGAGAGTGTCACAGGAGCGATTGAGTGGTTCATGAAAAACATTGTATCATTTCAGAACTTTGATTCAGCAGTGTCAGGGCTTTTAGAATCTGTGGATGCTTTATCTATCGAATTACCAGATCATCCAGCTGTATTAGAAATGAAACGCCGATTAGACGGTGGAAATGCATGGCTTGGCAGTGATAGATTTAATGACACAGGCTTTAGACAAAAACAACCAGCGCAAGGCGGTATTTTTCTTGGGAAAATGCCTGATAGAACTGAATGTTGGTTTACAGGTCAAGGGGCAATCATGACAATAGCACCCCCAGGATCTGGCAAAACTCAAACCCATATTATCCCTAATTTATTAAAGTGGAAAGGGTCAGCTGTAGTATTGGATGTTAAAGGCGAATTGTGGGATAAAACCGCAGGTTATAGAGCTAAGCATGTAGGTAAAGTTTATCGTTTTGCTCCGCTTGATCCAGATCATTCGCACTGTTTTAATCCTCTTGCTTTGGTTAGAAATGATCCTGACTATCTTTGGGGAGATGCAAAGTTTTTAGCTTCGATGATTGCAATATCAAATAACCCCAAAGATGCTTTTTGGGAAAGTAAAGCCCGTGAATTAATTACCTCTGCTATTGCCGTTGAATGCATGATGAACGATTCTGAAGATCGAGATATGGCAACTGTAGTAGGTTATTGTTATGGTCGAAATTGGGCTGAATTAATTGCCCGTTTAGAGCATTCATCTGTTAATGCCATGAAAAATGCGGCTACGTCTCTATTGAAATCAACACATGATAAAAACCAAGCTACTTTAGGTAGTATACAAATGCAGGCACAAAGTTATATGAGTGCTTGGGAAGGGGCGAGAGTTGAGCGAGCAACTAAAACATCCCATTGGCATCCCAATGATTTACGAGACGGTAATATAACAATATACATTGGCTTAAAAGCAGGTGAAATTGATACTTATGCTGGATTATTGAGGATATTCATCGCTCAACATATCCGAACTTTAATTCAAGAATTACCAAATGAAGATTCATCTGACATTCTATTCATGCTTGATGAGTTTCCAAGGCTTAAATTTATGTCAGAAATTGAGGAAGCATTGGAAATCGGTAGACAGTATAAAATCAAACTTTTCCTAGCCGTTCAATCCACTGGACAAGTTAAACAACATTATAAAAATGCTGAAGGCTTAATAGGAGCTTGTGCCATTCGAGCATTTATGAATCCCTCCAGTCAAGATGGTACAGCTGAGAAAATCACCAAAGAACTAGGATATACAGAAAGTATTGTTGATGGAGCTAGAAAAAATATTGCAGAGACCACGGATTTAACAGGAGCAGAATACGCTAATGACGTGATTATTTTAACCAGTGGTACAAAACCAATTCGAGCCAAAAAGTCCTTCGCTTATCAGGATGAAGAACTATCTAACAGAATGGATGTTGAGCCACCTAACATAGGAGGAAATGACTAATAAAATTTATTACACGGTAATTCTGCCGTTTTTTTCACTTTAATTATTTACACTAAGGAGTACAGAAATGAGTTACACAAAAATACATTCTATAGAAAAAGCCTGTTTTTCGATATTAAAACGAAAACCAGCAATTATATCAATCCAAGCCTTTGGAACGGTTACAACCAGTGGTTGGGCAGAAGGCAAGTTAATTCCTTACGTTTACATCACTCCACCAGAGAATGGGATTCAGGAGTTCGATTTTATTGCTAAACGTCCTGATGGCATTGTTATGGAGGTATTAACTCCAATTGTTGCAAGTTACCATTTAGAAGATACTAAGTGGTTATCTGCTTTTAAAATTTATACAAGTACAAATGAAATATTGATTAGCTTGAGTGACTCTGGTTGCAAAGTGAGAAATTTAATCCCTGAAAATATACGCAAGCATTTACCCGATGATGAGGATGTAAAAAATCATCATATGCCATTATTGCGAGGTGGTGACGATCCTTTTCCAAGTGCTTTTGGTGAAGAATATCCGTTCCCTTGGGCTACAAAGACAAATGGCACAGATACTTCAAGCACAGATGGTTGAATTTATATTGGGTAGATGAATGGAAAAAATTTATCTACCTTTCTTTAATTTGAGAGTTGTCAAAATCTTTAAAAAATGGATGCAATGCAGGGTTAGAATTTTGATATTCTTTTTCCATTTTATTACATAGTTCTGAGCCAGCAGATTGAACCATGTGGGCAATGTATTCTTCAAATAAATGACTAAGTTCTTGATTTGGATAATCAGTACGTTGCCATTTTAGAACACTGTCTACAATTCCTACTGCTGGAAAACTTGGATCATATGTGAAAACTAAAAACCATTGCCACGTCATTCGAGACGCTTCTATTGGATAATCTTTCCCTTTACTATCTTTCAGAGTAACATAGTATCTTTCAAGATAACTTTCTATTTCTTCTTCTTTTAAAAATTGCTCTTCCATACTACTATTTATAAACTAAAACTATTAATGTTGTGTAAATATTTCATCGTTGCCGATCTCTAGATTGCTCAAATTGCTTTTGTCGTTGTTTAATTTCTTGTTCAATTTCTTTCATTCTATCCTTAATTTTACGCTCTCTTTCTAGTTCTTCTTTTCTATCTACTAATTCCCTGATTTCTCGAAAATTACCATCTGGTTTTAGCTTTTTAGTTGGTTGTGGGGTTTTGCGCTGCTGTTTTTGTAACTCTAAATGTTCTTTTTTCAACCTTTCAATTTTATCTTGTTCTAGTCGCTCTTCGTCTTGTTTGTTAAATTTTTTGCTTAAATGATCTTTGGCATTTTTTTGGAATTCATCCTTAATTTGACCATTTGCCCAGCGGTCATATTCATCATTCGACATAGTAAATTTCGTATTGGTAATAAGTAGTAGTGGCATGAAAGCGATAAATCTCTCATGCCACTGATGATTTATGGTGTAAATCTTGGTTTATTTTCGATGTTCATCATTTTCATTTTAAAAATCAAAACTCTGGTGATTGATTCAATCGCTTGAAGTGCAAAATCGTGATCTACTGAATATGGTCTTGCGGTTTCAGCTTGTAGTTTAGCTTTATAAAAAAGTGCCATTAACTCTTCTTCTGATTTATTCATTAAATCTGCTGTGGTTATTTGATTAATCATTGTTTTTCTCCTTTTAAGTTCACCAGATCAAACCGTTATTGGTTCGACCTTTGATGCCCTTAATCGGCACGGAGACACGCCTGATCTGCATCGTTTATGAGCGTAACGAAGAGAAGCAGTCCATATTCATATGGACTTGCAGATATAAAAAGGCTGACCCGTTGCTAGGGTCATTAATAAAAAGGACGGGCAATATCTGATTGATTAGTTGTGTAATGAAAAGAGGGGCAATGTTTAAGATAAAAAGAGCCACAATCTTTATTACAGAAAACAGAAATTTTATCGGCATTGTTTTTGCTTTAAAGGAATCCAAATACAATTAAAACCAAACGAGTCCCATTTTCCATAGATTCATGCTAGAATCCATTTTGACTGGTAAAAATCCAGTTTTATAGCGTTGGGGCGTGGAATCTCCAAAACCATAACGATAGCGACGTGCGTTTACGCAAAATCACGTCTGCCTCCCTATGTCGGGAGACAGGCGAAATACAATAGTGCCTTGTGCATGAATACGCTTGGGTTCAGGTTTTGAACTTCCACCCTCCCGACACCATATTAATTATACGGAGGAATTCATCATGGCTAAAATAATATTAGGATTCATAATATTTATTACTGGCGCAGTACTATTCAAAAAATCTATTTCTTTAATGTACAAAAATCAAAGACATCATACTGGCGAAGGCAAAATGGAGGCAGAAGCCGAATACCAAAAACAATTGAGATCTGATCCTGAGGAAATGAAACAAAAAGGATCTGAACAAGAGTTTATATTAGAGCATATGAAGAAGAACAAACCTAATTTAGGTAAAGCAATAATGTTCTTTGTAATATCTTTTATTCTTATCGTGCCAGGTTGTGGGGTAATGATTTCAGGTGCATTTACAGGTTGATTAAAATTTTAAACAGCTCAGCCTAATAGTTGAGTTGTTTATTACTATTCAATTAAAATTCATGAAATGCTTTTAAGAATTCTTTTCTTGTCTGGTTAAATCTTTTGTGCCCACTAGAATTCAAGCTTAATTTGCTTTGCTCAAATGCGGGTGTAATGTAACCCCAAGTTGAATTTCGCGCAAAGAAAATAACTACATCAACATCACTATTCATCCAACGATTTTCGACAATATGATTTTCTCCCGAAGCTTCCACTGTTTTAACTTGGACTCTATAATAATTTGGACCATCAGAAATCAAGATGTCTGTCTGGTGGCCATGATCAAGAATAGGGATAAATACTTGCCATCCGTCATGCATAAGCCAACTAATAACTCTACTTTCAAAAGATGTATTTTTTAAGGTTTGATGCGCCCTATTAGGAGTGGCTGTCATTCTTCTCGGCATTCATTATATCCTGTGGGAGAGAACAGATATTATATAATTTTTAAATTAAAAATACATGATATTTATATAACATCAATTTATCTATTGTGTATGTGGGGTTGTTTGGTACTACCACTCAGTTTAAAATAAAACTGGTTGCAAGATGTGTGTGGTAGTACCACTTCGTGACTCCCACACAATCTTGAAAAGGGGGTCGCTACGCACCCCCGTTTTATCCCCCTAGTTACTGCTTAGAATAACATGGATGTTATTCTAAGCAGTTTAAAATGCATCATCTATTAATTACTCGATAATTTTTCGTTGTTAACATTCATCATGTATTGTCGCTACAATAATTTTATTCTTTATGCATTATTTAAGTTGCTTCTTCACATCAGAGTTAATATCTGTCAGAATGTAACAATGTGATTTGCAGTAATAATTAGCAAAGAAATATATAGAGGTTGTAGTGTTAACAAAAAAAAGATTATCAAAAACTCAAAAAGTAGCGAAATCTGATAAAGTAACTCGTTTGCATCGAGATACATCTGCAGATATTGTACGTGAAGATAATTTGAAATATATGCGTAAATTAGATGATGAATCCGTACAGTTAATAATTACTTCGCCTCCTTATAATATTGGCAAAGAGTACGAGAAACGCAAATCACAAGAAAAATACATTGAAGAACAAGCTGCCTGTATTGCAGAGGCAGTTCGTGTTTTAAAACCAAATGGGTCTATTTGTTGGCAGGTAGGTAACCATGTTAATAAAGGGGAGGTCTTTCCTCTAGATATATTACTTTACCCATTATTTAAAAATCATGGGTTGTTTCTTCGTAATCGAATAGTATGGACATTTGGGCATGGACTGCATTGTCAAAAACGTTTTTCAGGACGTCATGAAACTATTTTATGGTTTACTAAGTCCGAGGATTATATTTTCAACCTTGATCCAGTCCGTGTACCATCTAAATATCCAAATAAAAAACATTTTAAAGGTCCTAATAAAGGTGAAATATCGAGTAACCCTCTTGGTAAAAATCCATCTGATATTTGGGATATCCCTAATGTAAAATCTAACCATGTTGAAAAAACTGAACATCCTTGCCAATTCCCTGTTGGGTTAGTTGAAAGATTAGTTTTGGCACTTACTAATAAAGGAGACAGTGTTTTAGATCCGTATCTTGGTGTTGGTTCATCTGCAATAGCCGCATTAAAACACGAAAGAAAAGCACTGGGATGTGAATTAGATAAAAAATACATTGAAATTGCATGGGATCGGATTCACCAATTGCGTTCAGGAACCCTTAGAACTCGTCCAATGAACAAACCTATATATGACCCTAAAAAGAAATAAAAATTATGAAACTAGCATTTACATATGACAGCCATCACAGTGCAGGAACTGAATGGGAAAAACGAGAATTAAAAGAATGGCTCACAGATATTTTTGAAGCTCCAGCAATTAGAATAGAACCTCGCTGTACTCAACTTGTACGCCAACATGTAGAAACAGAACTTCTTAATGAGGGGTGGGCTCTTAATGTTAGGTTAGACACGTCGCATAAACTCACAGTATTTTCTGAAAAAGATGATTTAGCTTTTCAATTACAGACAGGTAATATGAGCCGTGCCCCATATGATTTATTGAAATTGCAATATCTTTTCCAAAATCAAAGAATTGAAGCAGCAGCTATTGCTCTTCCATCTGCAAAAGCAGGAAAAATCATTGGCGATAATATTGCAAATGCAGAAAGAGTTGTTAAAGAACTAGAACTTTTTGATAGGGTTATAACAGTTCCAATTCTTGTAGTTGCTTTTGAATAGTAGAGGAAACTTTTAATATGACTTATGACATCACAATCACTCCAAGACTTGAACGTATTACATTGATAAAACAACGATTAGAAAATTCTACAGAATCTGGAGATACGATTTATGAATTTCGTAGCAGCCAATTCACCCCTAAAGTAATATCCCTTCCAATTGAGTTACTTGTTTATAGAATGGAGAACTGTCGTACTTTTAGCGCACAACAAAGTGAAATAGCAATAGATGGCTTGGATAAAACCTTTTTTGAGAAAGGACAAGAGTTATCTAGTGCTCAGCAAATCCAGCATAATATTCTTGCAAAACTTGCTAAGCAGGGGGCTGATTCTATTACACCAATTATTTCTGTATTAGATAAAGATGGACAACGAGAAGCAATTCTTATTACTAATACAGGTGTTGTAGTAAACGGTAATCGACGACTAAGCGCAATGCGAGAGCTCATGAGGAAAGATGATGGGTCAGTTGATGAACGTTTTACAAATATTCAATGTGCAGTTCTTCCTGATGATACTACTCGGGATGAAATTGACGACATTGAAGCGGATCTCCAAGCAAGACCAGAAACTAAACTTGATTACGACTGGATTGGTGATGCTCGATTAGTTCGTCGACAAGTTGATAAAGGTCGCACTGTTAAACAAGTTGCAGATCGTTTACGTCGAAGTAAAGGAGATATTGAAAAAGTATTATTAGCTCTAGATGAAGCTGATCTATACCTGAGTGAATGGGTCGAAAAACCAGGTAATTACCAACTCGTTACTGAAGGTCAGCAAATATTTGGAGATATACCAAAAAATATTGATAAAAAAGATCAGGGGTTAAAAAATGCAAGTAGAGCTATTGCTTGGTCTATATATGAAAACAGAGATAAAATCACAGGTCGTGTCTATAGTTTAAATGCAGCATTTGGTAGGCTAGCTACTAATGTTTTGGATATTCTTGAAGACCAACTTGATATACAACAAGATGAAGACTGTGATAATGAAACTGATGATGATTTCATGATTGATATTGAAGCTGATGAGAGTGATAAGGATTACACTCCTATTATAGAAGCTTTAAAAGATGATGAAACAAAAGATCAAGCTGTAGAAGTATTGCTTGATGCATGTGAAACAGCTTTAGAACTTGATAAAGGTAAAAAAAATGAGAAGGCAGCTTTGAAAACCTTATCGCAAGTTAATGCAAAAGTAGTTGGGATTGATGTGAATTCAGCTGGAAAAAGCACTCTTCCTGCAATGCTAAAACAAATTGAAACTATAAAAGCTAGATTGGAGAAAATTGAAGCCGAAGTTATAGTGCGACAAAAAGCTGTTTTAGATGATGGTGAACAAAAAGAAAATAGTGTCTAATGAATAAAGACCTCACTTATGTTGAAATTGTTTATTGTAAAGGAAATACTGGAAAATTTCTTGTTCCTATAAGTGCATTAGAAACTTCAATTTGGACACGTTTGAAGCTAGCAACTCGTTCTCAAGTTATAAACCATACTATATCTAATGGTGAGATATCATTAAATTGGCCTGATCTTCTAAGTATAGTTAGAGAACTTGGTAGCATTGCAAACCAAAAAAATCTTCACTTTAGATTTAAACCTATTGATGATGCTATAGATAAAATAAGAGTTTTTGCTACAGAATTAAAAGAGACTCGCACTCATAGAAAAACATGTATAGCTACATTATCACCTGACGAAATAAATAGTCAATTAGTGTCATTAGGCTTTACTAAACGCACACTTAAAAAATTTCAGTTACGTGATCTTTCTCACCTACTTTTATTGGCAAATGGAGCAAATTTTTCCGTACCAGGAGCTGGCAAAACTACTGTTACTTTTGCACTAAATATTCTAACGAATAAACCAGGTCAACATTTGATTATAGTAGCACCTAAAGCTGCGTTTCAGGCTTGGGTAGAAATTGTAGACGAGTGTATAGGAGATGATTATCAAGGTTCTGCAAATGAACCATTTACAATTTTAGCTGGGCGAGAAGAAGATTCAAGGGAGGCATTAAATTCTGGTGCTACTCGATTTATTATTTCTTATGATTTGATAATACGTCAGCAAGGATTATTTTCTGCACATATAGCAACTACACCCACTCACTTAGTTCTTGATGAATCACATCGTATGAAAGCTGGATGGCTCTCACAAAGAGGTGCATTCCTTTTAAATATTGCATCCCTTCCCATTAGAAGAGATATACTTACTGGAACGCCAATGCCGCAAGCAGCATCAGACATAGAATCACAGCTGGATTTTTTATGGCCAGGTCATGGTCTTGGACAAGAAGTACTTCAAGGTAAACCTCCAAGAGATGTACTTGGGAATCTATATGTGCGCACGACTAAAAAAGAGCTTAACCTTCCAAAAGTAGAAAGACACTTTATTGATGTTAGCATGGATCCTGGTCAATTAGCTCTTTATTCAATAATACGAAATGAATTTTTAAGAGATTACTCAAAACGCTCAAATCGTGGTCTTGGTGACGCTCAATTTCTAAAAGCAAGACGATCAGTAATGCGACTTTTACAGTTATCAATAAATCCTATGTTAGCTCTGACTGCTATGGCTAATGATGATGTTAAAATTGAATCAGCTGTTGTTGACCAAGTGATAGAAGAAGGGCATTCTGCAAAAATGCGAGCAGTAATGGATCATGCACGTGAACTTGCTCGCAAAGGACAAAAAACAGTAATATGGACAATTTTTACAGGGACGATAGATAGTTTTGTTTCATCATTAGCAGATTTAAACCCTGTATATATTCATGGAGGAGTTCCATCTGGTTCAGCAAGTGACCCAGAAACACGAGAAGGAAAGATACGTCGATTTCATGAAGATAAATCTTGCTTTGTAATGGTAGCAAATCCTGCTGCTGCTGGAGAGGGAATTAGTCTTCATAAAGTATGTCATAATGCCATTTATGCGGATCGTAGTTATGTTTCTACACATTATCTACAATCAATTGATAGAATTCACAGACTAGGTCTTGACCCCAATCAGGAAACAAACATACATGTATATAGATCAAAAGCTCCACCTATCATAGGTAGTATTGATTTATCTGTTAGCCGCAGATTAACGGAGAAAATTCGTAATATGCAGATATTATTAGATGATCCAGATTTACATGAATTAGCATTTGATGAAGAACAAGCTGATGATCCGATTGACTACGATATTGAGCTTCAAGATATCATAGACCTTATTTCAGAATTAGAGGGTTCATCAGGAGATAGTTCACAGGAGAAAAAATGAGGGTTACTATCTCTACTGAACGTGTTTTTTCCATGTCCTGTTTTGAGGGACTTCGATTATTAAGAAAATATAAAGATATCCAACCAAACATAAGCATTGATGAACTTATTTCTCTGATTGAAAAGGTTGAAGCAGACGGAGGTTCTCTTGATTTGGCAGCATCGGTTCACTTGGATTCTCTTATTGATGAAAAATGTGTTTTAGAAGGTATGCAATTTTATCAAATTTGTATTAAAGCAATATTATTAAAACATCAACCTATATGGTCAAAAGCAATGAGGTCAGGTCGAAAGAGATTCGTTCAGGCACTGAGTCGTAATGACCAAGATATATTTGCAGCTGCAGGTCTAATGGCAACTCCTCCATCAAATGATATAATTACTTGGTGGGATGATGTTTCTGGACATGCACGTTTAATTTTGGATCAAAGTAAGATGAAACAAGGTAGAGCGGCTGAGGTGCTTACTCTAGAGTATGAGCGTAAACGACTTGAAAAGCTTGGAATTACTAAAGAGCCAAAATGGCCAGGGTTAGATGATAATTACGCTGGTTATGATGTGCTTTCATACGACTTAGGTGAATATGGACTTATAAATCGGATGATCGAAGTTAAGTCTACAAGTGCGTCACCTTTACGATTTTTTGTGACTAGGAATGAATGGAAAAAAGCTGAAAAAGCAATGTCATCATATTATTTCCACATTTGGGATATGACGAAAAATCAACCGGTTCTGTATATCAGAACTGTAGAAGAAATCTTTAATCATATTCCAACTGATAATGAAAAAGGGATATGGACAATTGCAGAAATACCTCTAACTAATTAAAAATTATTTTTTTGTTGTTAAAATATAATTAATGCTTCAATTTCGGGAAAAGCCTTTCCCTTGTTCCAAATAACATCCTGCCATTTTACAGCAACCCTTTCTAGCAGGGACACCCCGCAACGCCCCATTAAAAACTTCGTTAAAAAACAATCAAAAAATGCTTGGGGCTCTGCCCACCAACGCACCTCAACCCATCCCCCAATCTTCCGCATTGCATTTGTGCAGAATGGGCGGTTCCCCCTAGGTTGATGTTTGTACCCCCGAACTTCGCCAGTCAGGCAGGTTTTCATACGCGAGGCAAAACGCTTCGCTGAAAAACCTTAAACTGATTTAGGAGAACAAGAAAATGAATAAAGATATCAATATTTATGTAGCCGACTTATCCGCTTATAATAACGGAATATTACATGGTATTTGGATTAATGCCCTTGATGAAGTTGACGAGATACAAGACCAGATTAATGCCATGTTAGAAAAGAGCCCAGAAGAGTATGCAGAAGAATACGCCATTCATGATTATGAAGGCTTTGACGGCGCTAAGTGTCAACCAAGCTGTCGCATTTAGTTAAATAAATATTGGGGGTTTTACCCCCAAACCCCCAAGGTATTTATGAAAAAAATAATGTTTCATGTTATAATCTGCTTACGGTACAGGCTGAG
>Ga0316206_1001877_pt1 | contig 16194 bp, 21 predicted proteins | sample 6monthpyrite_MG_FD_204942 | JGI IMG/M metagenome (GOLD analysis project Ga0316206, IMG submission 204942) | Microbial mat bacterial communities from mineral coupon in-situ incubated in ocean water Damariscotta River, Maine, United States -... | ecosystem: Environmental > Aquatic > Marine >... | reverse complement strand
ATGACAGACGACATGAGATTATCGATAATGCAGCGGTTAATTTGCTGCAATTTTAGATACTTACGTGTCGCTTGCTCGTCTGTGATAGCTGTTGCGCTCTATCTCGGTAATTCTTGAATCGTGTTTTTCTTGCATTTTTTTTAGCCAGTTTATATCCGCTTTTATAGTGAAAATAATAGCGATTGCTGAGACTAGCTGACTTAAAATTATTAAAATGATGGCTTTATCCATTTTTTACCGCCGCTCTAATAGCACTAATTAACTGTGGCGCGGCGTTTTTTAATTCGATAATGCCCCATACTGCACCATTTATCGCTATAAATGTGTGCGTCCACCAATCCGGCACTAACGCCAGATTATCAAAAATTTGCTTTCCGTTTGCGGGTGAAACTACTGTTACAACAATCGGCATGGCAAATACTGCATAACTAAAATAGCGCAAACCCGCACTTTTATTATTTAAACTTGCCATTTCCCATTGATGATTATGCGTTTCGATATCACCGGCGAGCCTTGCTTGATTGTTTATTACCGATATCTCTCGCTTGTGCTCAGCTTGCGCTACTTCCGCTCTGTTTTTAAGCCATTGTTGAAATGGCGCGGCAATTACCGCTAGTATCGATGCAAACATTAGTTACCACCATCTGACGTATGCAACTTGTCGTAAATCCAACCGCCCAATGTTTGGTGTGGGTTATTTGTAAGCGTTTGCACAACACTATTGACGCCGCTATTAAAAATGTTATCAGGATTAGTCGGAGTAATTGCCGCGCCAACTGTGCCAGCCGTTTCACGTATTTTTTTTTCTGCGACATACAATGCCCCTGCTGCAACTGCCGCAATAGCTACCACCGCGCCAACCTGACTATTTAAAAATTTATTAATTTTCATGATAAAAACCCCTGTTCAAACCCTGCTTGTATTGTCGCTTCATCATACGGTTGTATGCCGTTTTCGTGCTTTATCATTGCCTCAATCAGTGCAGGATAATCACTGATTGCTAACGACTCGTTGCGACCTACGCCAATTTTTGCCGCAACGTCATCAATATAACTTGTTGTGTCGTTTTCGCTTGGCGGTGCCCAGCGCATTACAATATCAAACACGCTCGTTAACCCGTATTTATCACGATAAGTTTTCAATATTCGCGCTGCTGCTCTTATGCCGTTTTGCGCATTGTCGAACTGAACAAAATCGCCATCATCGCCCGTTTTACCCTGCCAGTTTATGCCGTTTTCGCGGATATTTAGCGGGTTTTTATTTTTAATGCCGCGTGGCGTATTACTGTCTTTTTTTAAAATCATTATTGCACCCAATACCAGCGCGATTAATACATAATTGCGCGTAATCATTTAGTTAATTTGCTCAAGCGCTGCAACACTCATACCGCCAACAACTACCGTACTGTTTGCCATGAATCCAGTTATGTTGTTGTAGTAATTCAAAAATACCCCATCATTAGTTACTAGGGCGCCGCCCTGCGCTTGATGATATGTCGAAAATATTGTATCAATCCACGTTAAACCACCATCTGTTGTATAACAATATCCAGTTCCATTTGATATAACAATCGTATCTCCGGCTGCGAATACACTATCTAACATCGGAAACCCATCTGCCCCCAAAGCTGGTGATTTAATAATATTAAATGACACTCCGTCATTTTGTGACCTATATAGATTTCCGCTGACATCACCGTAATAAATATCGCCATTTAGCTCATTTAATGCAAACGAATAACCATTTGTTGCGCCATATTGCGCTGGTAGCGATAGCGCTGCGCCCCACGTTACCCCGTTGTCTGTTGATATTGCATAATAATTGTCGCTAAATATAATAAGATTATTTGTTAATGTATAAATCGCTCCGCGCATATATGTATCTGCTGTGCCCGTCAATGGATGCGAACGCGCTGTTAATCCCGCCGTTTCATTACCCGCATAAAGCGTCATTGCTGAATACTCAAAAACTGCTATATCATCATTAATACTATTTATTGCGATATGATTCATTCCTGATGCGACAATTGCGTTATTACGTAGCGTTCCATCCACCTGCGAAATCACAGCTAAATTCGAGCCATTTATTGTTGCTATATCTCCATTGCTGAATCTGCCAAATGTTTTAGTGCTAGTTACTGCTGTTGTATATGACGTATAGCTCGTATCATTTAATGAGTACAACGTTAAATAACCCCCGCTAACCACTGCATATTTTTGCAAAGCTTCCAAATATGAAATAAACCCCTTGCTCAAACCTGCATCACCTGTAAACATTATTTTTTCAGCTTGCAGCCCCTTTGTTAAATCTGCAATTACTTTCACTTTGTCTGCTGCGTCTGCTGAATACGCCCAAACTGATGCCTGTGTTTCCATTGTAAAATTGGTGTTTGCAGGGACTCGTATTGCTGTCAATGCTGACACACTAGACGAGCCGATATAAAAATCCTTTGACGCCGAAAATGTTATGTTTTTTCTGCCGATTCTCTCTGCAACTAGTTGTTTTGCGTCTCCATACCCTACGCTGTACTTTTGTGACACTAAAGTTGACGAACCCACTATTTTTGATTCTATTGGCGTATAGCTTAGCGGTATGTTACCCATCCAAATTTTAGTTTGCTGCGTAGTATCTGATTCAAATGATACTGACTTAAAACCCTCTGCCACCTCAAAACCCATGCCTGACACCAATTTAGTTTCGAAAATTTGGCCACTATCCAATCGAATTCGCGCATTTATTTCACCCGTTGCGAGCACAACATTTATAAATTTTCCCTGTACTGCAATCTCTGTCGCAAAACCAGTTTTAATGAGAATATTTTTTAACATTATTTATTTCACCTTTTTAAAAATAAACGCAGTAATAGCTAGTCCACCCACTAAAACCATAATCATTTTATTGTTGTTCGCGGCAATGCTGGCGCCATCTGAGCGAGAAAAACTATCAGCAAACTGCATCATTGATTTAAAGCCGTTGTTTAGCGCGGTATTAGACTCATGCTGTTGCTGTATCGCTGCATCACCATTTTGTGCGACTAGCGCCTTTGCAAAATCAGCATTTAATTGCTGACTATACAGTGTTGATTGATTGAAATTTAATGCAGCGTCAAGCGTTCGCTGATTTGAGTTATCCACGATATTTGATGCTTTGCTTATTGCATTGTCGTTGCTTGTTAGTGTTCTATCGAGCATAAGCGCCGATAAATCGCCAACTTTATTTACAATTCCTGCATTTTTATCGATTGCTGATAGCGCGAACTGTTGCGTATCTCCAGCAACTTTTACACCCGCATTGATTCCGTTTGTTCCTAGCTCATAGCCATATTGCATTGCATTATTACCTAGCGAACTTGCTAAACTTAATGATTCGCTAGCTAATCCCGACATTGCATTGTTTGCGCTGTTGATTACATCAAACGCATGTCCGTCTGTTACGTTAATCGTGCCTGTGTTGTTGTTTAGATTTCCGTTCACTGAGTTATCAAAACTTGCGTGTCCTAAATCGTATATTTTTCTATTATCTTGATTTACTGTTGAACTGCTTGAGTTACCGCCGCCAAATAAACCCATTATTTACGCCCCATTAAAAAAACTAGGCCGATTGCCAATGCTGCAAAAATTATTGTGTTGTTATTGTTTTGCGCGCCATTTCTATAATTAAAATCACCATTATTAAAATAGTTGTCGCCATTTGCTCCGCTGCTGCTACTGTCAGATAGACCGCCGCCACCAGTTAAGCTTGTTAGTGAACCAAACATAGATAAACCCCCGAAAAAAGCCGCAAAGGCGGCTATTTATTACCATCCAGCTTTGTGCATCAATAGCGCAATAACTAGTACACCAGCGCTAGCAAAAAGCAAAGGTTTGTTTATTTGGACGCCTTGATTTTTATTTGCTTGCTGATTTAATTGCTGGTCTATCTGTACCGCCGCCCCATTTGCCATGGGCGGTTGATACATAGCTTGCGTCTGGTCGGCTCCGCTGGCTGATTTCTGGCCTTTAATTTGTTCGACTTTGCCCCACAGATTTAATGCGTCAGACAAGCCACCGTTGATACTCTCCCAAACCCCACCTGCATTTACTGTTGCAACTGGTTTGACGGGCTGTATTGTACTTTGCATCGTAAAACCCCTTTTTTAAAAGCGACCAGCGCCCCACAAATCGATATACTCAACCATGACTTCGACTTGTCCAGCCCCGGCGGCTGTACAGCGGATTCTAAAATCTTGAATATTTTGTGTTAACGGTAATGAGTGCTTAATATCACCATCGAGAATTAAATCAATAACGCTAGATTCTGTGGTTTGCGGTGTGCGGCCATATTGCGCCTGTATATCTGCCGCCGTTTTTGCATCAATATCATGCCAGTTAACGTTGTCAACTAGCAATTCAGCTTTTGTGATATCACACAATGTGTCTGCGTCCACTCCGTCTGCCATATACAAATGCACAGATGCAATTGAGGCACCCAATGGTTTAGGGATGTTATCAATATCAAACTGACCAGCGCCCGAAACTGGCACAATAAATCGTCTAACCTTTGTTAGATAATTTGGCACCCCGGCGATTGATTGTACTGTTTGAGCATACGCTTTTAACGTTGGCGCTATTGCCGCTGCGTCAATATCAATACTGATAATTGCAGTCTGAATACCTTGGCTTTGATTAGTATCTAAACCAAAAAATCTAGTATCGCCTAGTTGATACAATTCTGGTCGATTAAAATAAAATGTTAAAACGCCGGCGGTTTGTTTGCGCGAATAATGATTATCAATTGATAACAATCGTGAACCATCGGGATACTCCGACACCATGCGACCATTTACTTCTAGTTTGATATTTTTTAATTGCGCTGCTGTTGCACCCGTATAGTACAAACGTACAATTTCATACACATTACCTACCGGCATGTTAATTGATACGGTATTTCCAGCGGCAACATTAGCGATAGTTGGCAATGCCTTAAGAGATTTCATTATAAAACCCCTTAAAGATATTGTTTAACAGACAATGGCGCGAATTTTTTAACTGCTGCTAGCACTAAAATAGATACTAACGCATTTTTTAAAGTTGCTTTTGTAAACATGATTGATGTCTCCCGACATTAATAAAAAGTGGTGGCGCTTCACAGCGTGACCGGTAAATTAGACTTTAGATTGTTACTTTTTTAACTCCTAATCAATAGCCAAAAAACCAAAACCCGTTAAGGGAAAAAATAATTATTTTGTTAGTGTTGTTTCTCGTTTTTCGCCCAATCTGCCGCGCTTTAACGATAAATCTGCGCGGCGAAACTCTATCCAATCAAGTGGCTTTAATTGCGAAATATCAGATACGAAACAATTAACCTCTTTTGCTATTGCCTCTCGGTCAGCGTTACGACCAAGAGCACAAACACGAATAATCGCAGCGTTACATAAAATTGTTTTGTCGGCTTCGGCCGGTCTTTGCGTTACCGCACAAATTAAAATGCCGTATTTTCTGCCGCGCCTAATCAGCCGACCCCACGCTGGCGGTGCTTTACTTGGCGTTGTTACGTCTGCGATTTCCTCCGCTACTGCTACGCAATTGCGCCAGTTGAACGCGCAATTCGCCCAAAATTCAAACGCTTTGATGCCCTCGGCCACAAATGCGACTTTTAACGATTTATTTTGATGCTCGGATAGTATTTTTATTAGCTCTCGTGCGCTATCAATACGAACAAAGCCGCTGGACTCGCTATATTCGTCGTCAGGGTCGAACACTAAAACCCGTGGCGCTGTTTTTATTTTTTCTTTAATGCGCGAACTTTTTCCAGTTCCGGTATTTCCACAAATGTAAATATGTTCCGCTTTTAATGACGTGTTAGCTTTATTCATTAACGACCGCCTTAGGTGTTAATACAGTTTCGTAGCTAAATTGCTGCTGCTCCTTGCCTGTAACGGATTTTTGTTCGTTAACGGTTTTTTGCTCGCGTTTTTCTGGTTTTTTTTCTCGTAACGGTTTACCAATTCTCGAGCCAAAAACCAAACCCGTAACCATTACTGCGGCAATTTCAACACTGTACTTCGATAGGTCGTTATCGGGTAAATATTTGTCAATTAATGCGCCGTATGCCGCACCTAATTGCTGGCATTCATCATCTGACAAGTGCCAATTCGGGGCAAAAATATCGCCCGTCACTTTTATTGCTGGCGTTAGTAATTCAGCAATACTCAACTCTTGCTCTGCCGCTTGTGCTTGCTCAATTTCTTGTTGCTCGGACTGCGGGTTTAATTCGGCGTCAACTTTGCTTGCTTGTTGCTCAAGTTGCGCCCAATCTGCCGATAATTCGACTTCATTTTCTGGTTGTTCTGCTTGCATATTTTTTGCCTTTCGCCTTACTGCGTTACTGCGTTAGTTAAATTAATCGTCAAATAAAAATGAACGCAGACCACCTTTTTTTGTGTTCTCAATTTCTGTAACGGATTTTGACTCGTTAACGGGTTTTAATGTCTCGCCATTTTCACCAATAAACCGCGTTTGAGATTTCATAAACGCCTGCCCCGTTGGTAAATTAGGCGTAATCATGCCAGCGCTCGACACGTAATAGAGTAATTTTTTACCCGTAGCATAACGCCGAACTTCACATTTTTTTTCACCCGTTATAGGGCAATCAATATGCCCGATTGTTGGATTTGCCATTTAATTAATGCCCTCGTTTTTGATGTGATATTAATTGCTCGCGCAACTCAATTAATAATTTGCGCTGCAACTCAGACTTTTCAGACAACGACTTGACTACGCACAATAACGAGTCGACGCATAACTCTATTGCTGATGCCTTTTTTAGCAGTGGTGCGGCTTTTGCCTGTGCAACCTCTGACTCTAATTTATCTATTGCACTTTTCAATGGTAAAACTCCCGTAATTGCCCGTTTATTATTTGTAAATCGTTGTCGCGCTCAAGTCTAAGTCTATTACCTTCGAATAAGTGTGCTAATTCGCCACTATCAAGCTGGTAAATGCGTTTTATTTTCGCTGCCGACTCAGGCAAAACCCTGTCAAACCCTTGTGAATCGGCATGCGTACAGTTATTGACAGGACTCCAAGTGGAACCGCTGCCGCGTTTCCTTAAAAGATATTCACCCGTTCTGGTTTCTTCGTAACCCGTTGCCGATATAATCCCTTTGATTTTGCGAACCGCTTCGGCGTAGTTATTTGTTGATAATTCATAGGCGAGGCTAACGCGAGATTCGCGCATCGCCTGAGTGAATGCGTACCACTTACCCTTTTGGTCTTTTGACTCAACCGCCTGCCTGATTTTTTCGACCTCTAAATCTTCGGCGGTCATAGTTAATCTCCGCGCCTCACGATAAATTGTTACCGGCTCCGCGCCGAAAAACTGGAATTGTCGTAAACCCCAACGGCTAGCCCAAGCGGTAGCTCGTTGCGCTCCCTCGCTTGCTGATTTACCGCTATCATAATCGCCGCTGCTACTTTCGTTAGTTTGATTGTTTTCAAGATATTCTCCGTTGATGTTTTTAGATAAATATTTTGCAATGTAACCCGTTGCGCTACCTTTACTTGGGTCGATTTCCTCTACTGTAAATCTGTGCTGTTGCGCACCTCGCTCGTCTCCGTCGACTTTGAGCGCATAATCTCGGCAAGTATCAATTAACACCTCAGAAAGCTCAGGCTTAACGAATACCAACAAGTGCCAGTGCGGCGTAGCGTCATGGTGCGGTTCTGTGACTCGGACACCGTAATAATGAATGTTTTCAACGCGAGACAGGCGAGCGCGAATTTTCGCCCATGTATCGACTAAATAGGCTTGCGCCTCTTTCGGTGTATTACCTAGCCATTTTGGGTTTTTTTGCCCGTTTTTCAGTGTTGCATGGTACTTGCTTGGTGCTGTCAGTGTTAAAAATAAACCTTTGTAGCCATCATCTATACTCAGATTTTCCAAACCGCGACAACGAATCATTAATTCGGTAAATCTGTTTTTCGGATTAGCGCTTGATGCGTCGGCCATTTGCGACAACGGAACAACTAACTCGAACTCGTTACCGCTATCGTCAACATGACTGCTTACTAACTCCATAGCTTCTAGATATGCGCGATTAGCGCGCTGTTGCTGCTTCCATTCACTTAGTGCTTGCGCCGAAACGTACGGCGATAATTTTTTCTGTACTTCACCGATGGCAATTAAAATATGCTCATTTGTCTGATTGCGAATGCGCGTTAATTTGCGCAACCACCACTTATCGCAAGTCATACGTAAAATAGCGCATTCTGCCGCCTCAACTAACTCATGCTCGGTAACTATTTGGTAGTAGGGTGGTTCGACGTGCCACTCATGGCACACTTGCGATAATTCCTTATAGCAAAAAATAAGGTTTTGTTTGTATTCGCCTGACTTATCAATATTTCCTATGATAAAGGCGCAAGTATTCGCTGCTTGCTGTGCGTATTCTCTTAATAATTCGTCGCGGCGTAATGCTTTTTTATTTTTAAACGGGCAAGCCACTAAAATTTGTTTAACTGGATTGATTGTCTCGCGTAGCCAGATATTAGCGAATTTTTCGTTGTTATCTGGTAATTTTTTATTAAATATTGACACGTAATGACGAATCAAACGCCGCTGTATGTAGCGCGGCAAATGGTGCACACTATTAAGTACAAAATTGCGAATAGCCTTAAAATCTTTATTTGTTACTGTGATTTTGTGTGCGTTTTTGTCGTCATTATCACGAATGTAATTAACCAAAAGCCGCGCGGTCGGCCTGTCTTGTGATATGTTTTTCATTACAAAACCTCCGCAGCGTCGCCACAGTTTTTTCTACTGTTCTTTTTTCTGCAATTTTGATGCGCATACCTTGCCTTGCCTTGAACTACTCTTCCGCAACCGCATTTACATCTTACTCCCGAATGCGTCATACCCTGATAAATTGTTTTATCGATAAGCTTTGCTAAGTAATACGACATAGCCAACGGCACAGCATTTCCTATAACCGCTTTTTTTCCTGCAACTGTAAAGTGGATTAAATCAGATAAAAAATTGCACCCCTGAATGCGCGCCATTTCATTAACTGAAATTGACGACCGGCAAGTCACAGCCTGGTAAGTCACATTTGCATTTTTTTTTGATAATCGGGTTCAAGTAAAATTCGCCTGGTAAGTCACATTTAAACCCAAACGTAAAAATCCTACGCCGACTTGCACCGTAGTTAAACCAAGATAAATCTAACTCGAATCTTTGACACTTATACCCCTTTATTTCAAAATCAGGTACGCCAACAACGTTTTCGTGCAAAAACCAGCTTGGCGAAACCTGCATCACTACGCGAATATATTGTTCTAGCATTTCATGGCTGTAATTCTTCGGGCTTCTATTTAATCTGCTAAAGTCTTGACATGGTGAGCCGCCTATAACGCCATCACAAAAGCCCTTGGGTGGATAAAAATTTCGTATATCATCACCCAAAAATTTATCACCAGCCTTGACGACGCAAAAATCATTCATTTGAAAGCCTTTTCCGAATAAATCAATCCCACAAAACGTTGACAATACAAGCCTATTCATCACACACCACCTACAGCGGCATGATTTTTATATGCGGCGATTAGTTTTGCTTTCTTTGCTATTATGGATAATTTATTTGCGGAATCAGTAACAGCTTGAAAAGCGTTACTTTTTCGTTTTTCACGATATTTTCTAACGTGATTTTGTTCGCTGAAGCCGAATTTTTCGCGCAACTCCTTGATGCGCTCTAGGCGTTTATTTATGTCAATAACGCCGTTGGTAAAATTTTGGATTTGCGCGTCTGTGATAATGTTTGATTCGCCAAAAGTGGCGCTATAAATATTGTAAACTGGTTTTTCTGTGGTCATTTTTTGATAGCCTTTTAGTTGTGCCTTTTGCGTAAAATTCCGCTGGTTTGTTGCAACGCCCCAGCGGACAAAAGGAAATTAAAACTTTCGGGCTATTTGATGCGTTTGAAAAGTGCTAACTACAACAAGCGAAAACAAAGATACCGCGAAAGCAAAAATACTGTATACCCCCTTACGGGCTAATACAACCCCCGTATAGGCGCTGGTTGCTTTCGGGCGCATAGTTGACTACACTTATTTTGCTAACTACAAATAGGTGAAAACATGACTTTTCAAGATGTACTAAAATCAGTAACGGCGCAACGCTCCGGCTATGCTGCTGCAAAATTACTTGGTATTTACCCACAAACATTCTACAAATACGCTAATGGGCAAAAAATACCTAGTGATGAAATACTGGATAAAATCATAGAATTAACAGGCTTACCGACCGAGAGTGTTTATTTAGCTGCGTACGCGGAGAGATTGCACAACAAAGTAGCTGCTGATGCGTTCCGGCATCTAGCCGCCTAATAATTTATTTTTCAACTAAAACAACGAATTGAACAACAATTGAACACTAAAAACTAGCATTGCTCTACAAGTGAATAAAAATGCGGATTATTGAAAATTTAACTAGATACCTGTACGACCATACAGTATACTTGGTTCCATACAGCGACTACCAATGAATTTGATGGAGTGATAATGGATCAAAATAAAGAAAAAGCCCTTGCTGCCGCCTTAGGCCAAATTGAACGTCAATTCGGTAAAGGTTCAATTATGCGATTAGGCGAGAACCGTACTATGGATGTTGAAACTATATCAACAGGTTCATTAGGCTTAGACATTGCATTAGGTGCTGGTGGTTTACCCTTAGGACGTGTTATTGAAATATATGGTCCGGAATCAAGCGGTAAAACAACGTTAACCCTAGAGGTTATTGCTGAAGCTCAGCGTAACGGTAAAGTGTGTGCGTTTGTTGATGCAGAGCATGCACTCGATCCTATTTATGCCGGTAAGTTAGGCGTTGATATTGATCAATTACTGGTATCGCAACCTGATACCGGCGAACAGGCACTAGAAATTTGCGACATGTTAACGCGTTCAGGTGCGGTTGATGTGATCGTGGTTGATTCGGTAGCGGCATTAACCCCAAAAGCTGAAATTGAAGGCGAAATGGGTGATTCACATATGGGCTTGCAAGCGCGTATGTTATCGCAAGCAATGCGCAAATTAACCGGAAATTTAAAGCAATCAAATACCATGATAATTTTTATCAACCAAATTCGTATGAAAATTGGCGTGATGTTTGGCTCGCCAGAAACTACGACGGGTGGTAATGCGTTGAAGTTTTATGCTTCAGTTCGTTTAGATATTCGCCGTATTGGTGCGGTTAAAAATGGCGATGAAATTACTGGTAATGAAACACGCGTTAAAGTGGTTAAAAATAAAATTGCCCCACCATTTAAACAAGCCGAATTTCAAATTTTATACGGTGAAGGTATTAATAGCTTTGGTGAATTAATTGATTTAGGCGTTACTCATAAATTAGTTGAAAAAGCCGGTGCTTGGTATAGCTGCAATGGTGAGCGTATTGGTCAAGGTAAAGCGAATGCTACTATTTATTTGAAAGAACATCCGGAGATGGCTAAAGATCTTGATACTAAATTACGTCAAATGTTTTTAGCTAAGCCTGAAGCAAAAGACAAAAAAACAGTTGAAGTTATCGCAGAGTAAATTTTAACACCATTAGATAGCAGATGAATAAAACCCAATAGTGAAATTATTTTACTACTGGGTTTTGTTATGTTTGTAGTTAGTATGAAACGTTAGTGTTAAATTTAATCTTACAATTGCTGTTAAGAGTCTTGTTCAGCAATACTAATTTCAAATTCTGGCAAGGCTTGAATAACTTTTTTTACAGTGCAGGTATTCGCTGCTGCAATTAGCGCTTTATGATACTTTGCAGGGAAATGCTCAGGTATTTGTACGCTGATAGCTATTTTCTTTTTATAATGATCGGCATCATCGATAGAAAAGTTTTCTTGTGTAATCTTAATGCCATCAGTACTAATGTCTCGTTGTTCACAAAATTTTCTTATATAAAAACCAGCACACAGTGGCATGCTAGCTAAAAAATACTCGAAGGGTTCGGGATATTGTTCAGTACCACCAGCACTAATACTTTGGTCGCTGATGATAGAATGCGAGCCAAAATTAGCTTGTAGCTGCTGTCCGTCTAATAAAATAACTTCTATTTTCATCGAATTTCCTAATTGCGTTGGTAGTATCAAATGCACAAATATTAGCATAATCTAATATATATGCATAGTATAACTTACATAACTATTACTAGATTTTAAACTTAACAATATAAAACTTAGTAAATTCGCACCATGCCGTTACTTGGATATATAATAGCTATCTGGCTTACAGTTAAATAATCATTATGTGGCAATTTTTTAGAGCGGTATTACTTCTTATTAGTGCTGTGTTTTTTTGCACACAAAACTACGCAGCGGCTATGCCGCGACAATTTGTCCATGCCTCATTAGTGCCCAGTGGCTTATTATTGCATACCGATCAGGGCGATATTAACGTTACTTTTTATAATGAGCAGACGGTGCAGGTGCATTACCTGCAGTCAAAATCCGCATCGTTACCTTCATTTTCAATTAATAGCCAGCCAAAACCAATCAAACTTGCATTAACCGAGCAAGCCAAAACGCTTCGCTATGCATCTGCGGGCTTAACGGTGGTGGTGCATAAATCACCATTTTATTTATCGTTTGTCACTCATAATCAAACATTGCTGAGAGAAGACACTGGTTTTTTTAATCAGCCCAATGCTCTTGGGGTACGGTTTAAGTTGTCACCGAATGAAAAAATATTAGGCGGCGGCGAGCGCGTTGTGGGTATGGATCGGCGCGGTCAATTACTCCCTTTATATAATAAAGCGCATTATGGCTACAGCGATCATTCGCTACAAATGAACTATAGCTTGCCAGCAGTGTTATCCAGTAAGAAATATATGTTGCTGTTTGATAATACAGCCAAGGGCATGTTGGATATTGGCAGCACAGAGCCCAATATTCTCAAGTTTTCTGCGGTGGCGGGTCGATTAGCTTATATTGTGATTGCCGGCCAAAGTTATCCAGAATTGCTCCATCACTATGTGCAGTTAACGGGTACACAGCCTATGCCTCCTCGCTGGGCGTTTGGCAGTTTTGCCTCACGCTTTGGTTATCATACTGAGCAACAAGCACGGGCTGTGGTGGCTCAATATAAAGCGTTAGACGTGCCGTTAGATGCCATTATTTTTGATCTATATTGGTTTGGCAAAGCAATGAAAGGCACGATGGGCAATTTAAGCTGGGATCGCCAACAATTTCCAACGCCTGAAGCAATGATTGATGATTTTGCTAAGCAAGGCATTCAAAGTATTGTTATTACTGAACCGTTTGTTATCGAGCACAGTAAACAATGGCGTAGTGCCGTTGCTCAGCATGCATTAGCGTTAGATAAAACTGGCCAAGTGAAAACCTTTGATTTCTTTTTTGGACATACGGGTTTAGTGGATGTGTTTAGTTCATCGGGTCAACAGTGGTTTAAAGGTATTTATGGCAAATTGTTAAAACAAGGCATAACCGGTTGGTGGGGCGATTTAGGAGAGCCTGAAGTTCATCCTGCCGATACCATTCATGCGCTTGGTAGCGCTGATGAATTACATAATGTTTATGGTCAGCAGTGGGCGAAATTAATTTTTGATGAACAACGCACTGTTAAACCCAATATGCGGCCGTTTTTATTGATGCGGGCAGGGTTTTTAGGCGCACAACGTTATGGTGTAATGCCTTGGACTGGAGATGTTAGTCGAACTTGGGGTGGGTTAAAAGCACAAATAGAGCTAAGCTTACAAATGAGTTTATTCGGTTTGGCTTATACCCATTCCGATTTAGGCGGTTTTGTTGGCGATAAACCCAATGAACAGCTGTATTTACGTTGGTTACAATATGGAGTTTTTCAGCCGGTATTTAGACCACATGCGCAAGAAGCTGTGCCACCTGAGCCTATTTATCATTCCCAAAAAATACTTACTATTGTTCGTAAATTCATAAAATTACGCTATGCCTTACTGCCGTATAACTATAGTTTGGCCTATCAAAACTCTCGCACCGGCATGCCATTAATGCGACCGCTATTTTTTGAAAATGAACAGGATGATAAGTTAATTGATAACGACAGTAGTTATTTATGGGGCGATGCGTTTTTAGTTACGCCCATCACTCAACCTAATCTAACAACGCAAGTGGTTACGCTACCTAAAGGTGTTTGGTTTGATTTTTTCACCAATCAACGCGAACAAGGTAATCGTACTATTCAAGTGGCCGTTAGTGAAGATACACTTCCGGTATATGTCAGAGCGGGAGCTTTCGTGCCTATGGTGGCAGCGATTAATACCACTAAAAATTACAGTAGTGCGGCCTTAACACTACACTACTATGCTGATCCGAGCGTTGCACATAGCCAATATCAAATGTATGACGATGATGGTAAAACTTATGCTGCTAATCAGCGTGACCTGTTTGAATTACTCAACTTCAACGCTCAACGTAGTAAAGCTAAATTAACCATTAATTTTTCTCGAATAACGCATGGTTATGCGGGCATGCCAAAATCAAGAATGATGGAGTTAATTATTCATCATCTACGGTTAACAAAATCTGACCGTACTCGCGTTATTTGGCAACATCGTCAGTTATCGAAATGTTCATTATCAGTTTCAAAAACGGTTTCACAAGCCTGTTATTTTAAAGCGAAAAATCATCAATTGCATGTTAAATTCAAATGGTTAGGTAATCAGGCTAGGCTGACAATTAGCCCATTATCATAGGAATTATTCGCGAACTTGATTGAGTAAACTATAGTATAGCTAAGGTTACTCACTGAGTTTTAATGATGGATCAAACACATATCGTAAATTTTCGTTTTCTAGCTGAGCCTACTGATGTTAATTTCGGTGGTAAAGTGCATGGTGGCATGGTAATGAAATGGATAGACCAAGCATCATACGCATGTGCATCGAAATGGAGCAAATATTATTGCGTAACGGTTTCGGCTAACGCCATTCGTTTTATTAAACCGATTAAAGTGGGACAAATTGTGCATGTAACCGCACGTATTGTTTTTACCGGACGAACCAGTATGCATATTTATGTCTCGATAAAAGCAGGTTATCCGCGTGATAAGGTACATAAAATAACTAATCGTTGTTTCATTACTTTCATTGCCGTTGATGATGAAGGTGTACCTGCTGAAGTACCTAAGTATGAACCATTTAGTGATGAAGACCGATTATTAGAAGGGGTGGTGATTCAAGCTAAAGATTTTGCTAAAAAACTAGATTTAAATTTTTCTTTTGCTCTGGGTTGGAAATGATCATCTACAGTGCTTTTATGTCTAATGATTCGATATAAAAAAACCTGAGATAACTCAGGTTTTTTTGTTTGTTGTTCAAGACAACTTTGGTTATAACTCATCCAATGCATATTCAAAGGAATTGTCGTAAACACGCAATTCCTTTTCTAATTGGAATTTGTCTTTCAGTTGTTCTATTTCACGCCATTTTCTTTTTTTATTATTACTCGTATTGTTTTTTTCTTGAGTTGGAAATAAATTCAAAATTTCATCTAGGTTATCCATGAAACGCTCCTTTTTTTGCTACAACTGCATGATCTAAATATCACATTCCAAGCCATTTTGGAATATCTGTGTGACAATATTTTTACAGTTTCTTGAAGCTTATTAGAGCGTGTTAATTACAGTCCCTTGTACCAAGCGAATTATTTCATTCTTTAAAACAAATCAAGCAGTTGTTTTTCTAATTTAATTTGGTCAATTGCAAAGTTTCTGATCCCTTCAGCTAGCTTTTCGGTGGCCATGGGATCTTCATTCATTAACCAACGAAATTCTGTTTCGGTTAATATATCTCCACGCGCTTGTTGTACCGTTTGGTTAGTTAATTGACGTTCAATGGTTGAATTAGAATTTGCTAATTCGTCCATTAACTGCGGGCTAATGGTTAATCTATCGCAGCCTGCCAATGCTAAAACTTCATCAACGTTTCTAAAACTAGCTCCCATTACCACGGTTTTATAATTTAAGCTTTTATAATAATTATATATTTTGCTGACTGATAATACCCCAGGATCTTCTGTAGCAGGATACTCAGCACGCCCCGTATCTTTTTTATACCAATCTAAAATTCGACCTACAAACGGAGAAATTAAATAAACGCCAGCTTCTGCGCATGCTTGAGCCTGAGCAAAATTGAATAACAAGGTTAAATTACAATTAATATCTTT
>Ga0316206_1001876_pt1 | contig 16194 bp, 11 predicted proteins | sample 6monthpyrite_MG_FD_204942 | JGI IMG/M metagenome (GOLD analysis project Ga0316206, IMG submission 204942) | Microbial mat bacterial communities from mineral coupon in-situ incubated in ocean water Damariscotta River, Maine, United States -... | ecosystem: Environmental > Aquatic > Marine >... | reverse complement strand
TTTGTTTTGCTTTATATTGCACAATTGCTAATTATGTACTTTCTTACATTAAAACATAAAACTTTCTGGTTTCGGAGGCAGGTAGTAAAATATAATTCACTAGGGATAATTTTTATATTTCTAACATTGCTTTTAGGTGGAGGGTGGAGTGGAGTTTCAGAGTTTTGGAAGCTAAATGTACTTCAAGATATCTCAACCTTAGTTGGAAGAAAGGCTTTCTATTCTTTAAGTTTCATTGGTCTAATATTAATTTTTGCAAAAATATATAAAGTAAAAATTCTCGAACCTTTTAAAATAAAAACTGAAAAATTAAAAATACTTTTAATCTCAATTCTTCTTTTTCTAGTATTTTCAATTCCCTACAAATCTTTTCTTATTGAGGGTTTTTCTTTAATGTGGTTTATTACCTTCTGTTCATTAATTCCCTTGGAGATCCTATTTCAGGCGACCAGTCGATTGCGCTCGAGACGTAATATGCTCTATCTTATTTATATTCTCATTTGTTTATTAGATTCACATTTTGAAGGGCGAGTGAAGATCTTTCTCCGATTTTTGGCTTTTTGATGCTCCGTGTTTATTTCTGCTCAATGTGAATAACTTTTTATAAAAATGCTTAGACCCTTGGTGGATCGATATTTTATGTCTTTAAGGGAGTATTATTTTTCTCTAACATCCTGAAATTACAATGCTTTTACGGTTCTTCTAAATAATGTTAGAATTAAGTCGAGGCCCATTGTAATGTGGATAACTCCTCCCAAAATGTGGATAAAATATTCGAGTCAAGAAATAAATTAGTAAATCTGAATTTAATTTAGGGAAAAATGGTTTTTTGTTTTGCGTTAAATATATTGGGTTGTGATAACTATTTGGTCTAAAATAGTTCTACAAAGCTAGTTGAAGCAAATTGTTGATGTGTAGGGGATGATACAGGATGAAGTACGATATAAGTATTAATTTGAAAAAAAAAATAATACCAATTTTTAAAGATAACTTTACCAATCTCGATAAATTTGAAAAAAATATTGTGTTAAAAGAAGATCGCTCTTTAGTTACGGCAATTGATTTACAAATATCGGAAATAATAAAAGAATTTACAGCGACAGAGCGTCTGAAAAATAATATTAGTTTTTTTTGCGAGGAAGACCATGGGGAATTAATTTTCCCCGCATTTATACTTGATCCCATCGATGGCACAAATGAGCTTATTAAAAGAATAGGCGAGTGTGCAATTTCATTAGCTTATATGCATTCCAAAAATTTGGACGATACTCGTAGTTGGGCTTGGATTTACAACCCTTTTACAGGTTTTGAATTGATGACAGGTCAGGATTTTTATTCTGGAACAATAGCCTACAGGGAGCATCTCACGGGCCTGGTTTCGAGAAGTGAGTATCGCGATGGCCTTTTTGATAATTTTGCTTGTGATAATTTGTCTATCCACCCTAGAGGTAGTATTGCTTTCAAATTAGGTTTATTAGCATCAGGCGCATGTGATTTTGTGATTTCTCGTCGTCCAAAGAATATTTGGGATATTGCCGCTGGAACGCTACTGTGTAGAGAGCGCGGTATTCATCTATACTCTGATGGTGTAGAAATTAATTTATTGAGTGAAGTAAGAATGAATGCTCCACTCTTGTGGTGCTCTCCCGTAAATCTAGGTAAAATAAAGTAAAATATTAGTAGGAATCGATTATGTCATTTAAAGTTAAAGATCATTATTTTAAAAAAGCGAAGAAAGAAAATTTCTTGGCACGGAGTGTCTATAAATTACAAGAAATTGATGAAAAATATAAAATTATAGAACAAGGTGATCAGGTCGTTGATTTTGGATATGCACCTGGTTCGTGGGCACAATACACTTCCACAAGAATCGCAGATAATGGTATTGTCGTAGGTTTAGACATAAAGCCCATCACCAAACAACTTATGAGTGTTAAGAATATTAAGTTATTTGAAAAAGATATATTTGAGGTTAATGAATTGCAAGAATTGGGAGTTGAAACGAAATTTGACGTCGTATTATCAGATATGGCACCAAACACTACTGGGATTAAATCTGTCGACCAAGATAGGAGCTTAAATCTAATTGAAATGGTGTTTCATTTACTTCCTAAATTTTTAGATATCGGCGGGAATATAGTTATTAAAGTTTTTGATAGTCATGGTGCTCAAGTATATCTTAAAGAGCAAAAAAAGCTTTTTAAAGAATATCATTATCTTAAACCTAAATCGACGAGATCTATTAGCAAAGAATTTTTTGTTATAGGCAAGGGATATAATGTTTAAAATTAAAAATAATTTTTTTCCCATGAACTTTAAAAGCTTGATTGTGTATACAATATTTTTTATCTTAATTTTAACTGCCTCTTTCTTCAGGCTGAATAAAGTTACAGGGTACATGACTGCTCAGAGTGAAAAACTCATTAATATAAAAAATACATTCACTTCATTTAAGAAAACATTTTCGAGTAAGCAGCAACTTCCAGAAACAATTCTAAGTTCACAGGGCGATAACTTCAGCCTAGAGTATACCCTTGATGATGAATTAAGCGCTTACATAAAAAAAATTTTAAAAAGGTACCGTTCTGACTATTCTTCGGTGGTAGTAATTGAGAATAGTACTGGGAATATTCTATCAGCTGTTGGCTATACGAGGACAAATAATGGTTTTAATCGAGTGCTGCCGTTCACTGGAACGCATCCTTCCGCCAGTTTATTTAAGATAATTACTGCTTCAGAACTCTTGGAAAACACTGATGTGGAAAATTCAACAAAGTTCTTATATCGAGGGAAAGGCACAACCCTCTACAAATATCAGTTAAAGAATAAACTATCTCGATGGACCAGAGAGCAATCATTTGAGAAAGCATTTGCTAAATCTAATAATGTCATTTTTGGTAAGGCAGCAATAAATAATTTGAGTGAAGAGGGGCTTTTTAAAATGGCATCTTTGTTTGGATTTAATCGTAACTTAATGAAAGAGATTAATGTTTCAAAGTCTGTATTTAAACTACCTGAGACAAAATATAGATTAGCTGAATATGCAGCAGGCTTTAATCGAGACACGACGATGAGCCCTCTCCATGCGGCGTTACTCTCTAGTGTCGTTGCAAATAATGGAATACTCCAGCGGCCTAAATTAATAAAAAAAATAACAATAGAGAATGGGACTGACTTATGGGTTAATAAAACTCTGGCAAAAGAGGTTCTCAATGAGGATACGGCCCTTAAAGTACAGAAAATGATGGAGCTGACTATTAGGCAGGGAACGGCCAAAGGGAGCTTTAAAAAGTTGAGTAAGTTTGTAAGAAACCAGGTGCGAATTGGTGGCAAAACGGGCTCTATAACTGGTGGATTTCCTTTTGGTAAGAGGGATTGGTTTACCGCTTATGCTATCCCTGAGTTGAGTGATGGGCATAATGGGATTTCTGTGTGCGTTATGAATATAAATGTAAAGAAATGGTATGTTAGGTCTGCCTATCTTGCTAAAAATATTATAGAATATTATTTTAAAAATATTTCCTCTAATAAGAAAAAACTAATTTCAAAGAGGGATGTTATATTAAAAGAAAAAAACTCCATACTATAGGATTTGTAATGATTGATGATACGGCCCCTGGCGAAAAAGTTGAGAAACTCGTCGAAGAAAAGAACCCTGCCAATGATGCTACCTTGAAAAGTAACAAAGAAAGCAAGGAAAATGTCCCCTTGACTCGAAAAGAAAAATTTAAAAAAGAATTCAAATCTATATCACTAATTTTATTAGTCGTTTTAATATTTAGATCGGTGTTTTTTGAGCCGTTTAGAATCCCATCTGGTTCTATGATTCCAACCTTAATGATTGGGGATTTTATACTGGTTAATAAATTTTCATACGGTTTTAAAGTTCCTTTTTCAGATATGAGCTGGGATTTACCAGGTTTAAAAATCAATTGGGATCCCATCTACTTATTTGGTGCAAGTGAACCTAAGAGGGGAGATGTTGTTGTTTTTAAATTCCCCAAAGACCCTGCAACAAACTACATAAAAAGAGTTGTTGGCACACCAGGGGATACGGTAGAAATAAGAAATAAAATTGTTTATATAAATGACGAGCCGGTGGTAACGGAAGAAATTCCTGGTAAAAAAATTATGGATGATATGGATGATAAATTCAAAGGTTATAATTTAAAATTTTATAAATCTAAAACCGGAGATGCAGATCATATTATTCAACAGGATGACGATAACTACTATAAAACGGATTTAGAGAAAGTTAAAATTCCAGCCGGAAACTTTTTTGTCATGGGTGACAACAGAGACTTCTCTTTTGATAGCCGGTATTGGCGTTTCGTTCCCTACAAAAATATCAAAGGCAAAGCTTTGTTTGTTTGGTTTTCTATGATTATCCCAGATGATCAAAATAGTTTCAAAGTAAGGCCGTGGCGAATTGGCACAGCTATTAATTAACTCGTAATAATCCTTCGGTCATGAAATTAAATTATAATGGGTTATTAAGTTTTGTTGAGACGTTTAATGCTCAAGTCCTTTTGGATAACGGTCGTTGCCAAATTCAAAAACTATATAGTACTCCACATTTTGTATGCATTTGTATGCGTACACCGGGACAAAATCATTGTTTATATATTGGAAGAGGTGGAGACTATCAAGGCGTTTGGCTGGAAGAAAAACCTCCACGCTCAGAATATCGTATAAAAGATCAATTCTTAGAATTTTTACGAAAAAAATTAACAAACGGGTTTATTAAAAAAGTCAAGCTTGATGAACAAGATAGAATCATCTCTGTCAATTATATAAAATCGGGACTTGAAAATTCCATTTATTTTTTTTGGAAAGGGAGCACCCTGTATTTTTCACATGAAACGGATAAAGATTATTTTATATCGTGGCAAGGAAAGAAAATTAACAAGATGGATTTAGGCGCAAATAATTTTGAAGTTTTTTCAGATGTAGGAAGGAAATTACTGGAGAGAAAAATTGTTAAGCCAACTAGTTTTCATTTTGATAATTATTTTCTCACATTTTTTAATAAATTTTCGAGACAAAAATCAATAAATAGAAAGGAAAAATATTATTTAAATAAAATTAAAAATATTACTCACGATCTATCAGTCGTAACAAACTGGAAGGATATAGAAGAAGATATTTGCCATCCGGATTTTAAGTTTCCAAGCGGTAAGAATCCTAAATTGCGAGGAGTGAGGGTCGCGTTGGAAGCGGATTGGAGTCATTATAAAAAAGTAAGTTTTACATATGAAAAACTAAAAAAACTTAAAAAAGCAGAAATGATATTGCAGAGTCGAAAAATGCAAACAGAAGAGGAGTATAAAAATTGGCTTGCCACAAGAAAAGCAGAAATTAGTAATGTAAAAATTATATACCCTTGTTGGAATAGGCAAGTAACGAAATCTCCGACTGAAAAGAAGGTGAATGCCCTTTTTTTTACCTATGAGGGAGGAGTTACCTTGGGGGTAGGCAAGGATGCATCTGGAAATGATTATTTACGCAATAGTTGGGGCAAAAAGAATGATTGGTGGGTGCATATTGATAATTATACAAGCTCTCATTGCATAGTAAAAATTACTGGGAGTGAAAATTTGTCTACCACCTTACTTGCCTTAATTGGTAGTGTACTGAGAGATAGGTCAGATTATAAATTTGAAGAAATACCCTTAGTTTTTACACAGATAAAAAACATTAAAGGTGCAAAGGGTAAAACAGGTGGAGTTCTGATAAAAAAAGCAAAATATTTGAGAGTGTATTATAATCAAAAATGGGAGAATTATTTGAATTACACTTCTAATTAATGCTGAGGGAAATATGCGGCTATTACTAAAAATTTTCATAATTATTTTTTCTGTGAAAGCCTCTTTTGCACAGATTAATACAATTAAACATGCAGAAATAAAAAAATATAAGCCCGCGAATCATGGTTTAAAAGATTTAGTTTTTAATGTTAAAGCACCGGGGCTCGCGGAGAATCTTAATTCTAAAGAATTCTTAGGAAAAATTGAAAATGTTTATTTCACCATCTATTGGGCTTCCCCTGGCAAGTTTCAGGTGGATATTATAGGCCTTCCTCGAGGATATCATGAGCTTAAATTTGCGTTAAAAAAGAATATGATACCGCTCTTAAAAATAATTTTCCCAGACGATCAAGCTAACCTCTTGAGAAGTTATAGTTTAACATCCGAAAAAATCACTGGCGGCGAAAAAATTTATGCTGTTGATAAGTCAGGAATGAACCCGATTAACTCTAAAGAGTTAACTTTTAGTCGTGATGGTTATTTGAAAAGCATCAAGTCATATGGCAGGCAGTCAATGGAAGTGCCAAATATTGAATTTAAAATGAGTAAACAGTCATGGTCGCATAATAAGTGGGTCTTATTAAAAACTACTTCCTTAATTTCACAAGGTGCAAGAATAACATCCCTACAAACAGAAATCGATTATCAAGTTCTTGCGGGATTTGGACTTCCAAAAGAAGTGAAGAAAACAACCGCCGTAAGTTGGAAGGCAGGTACTAACTCTGTAAATGCATTTAAGCCCATTAGAAATGTAGAAAAATTTATATTTAGTGAATATCAAATCAATACCGGTAAAGCATTGAAAAAGTTTTTAGTGAACCAAAAAGAGGACCATGTTAAACAAAAATAACAAATATATTTATGTTCTATTACTTTTATTAACTTCATGTTTCTCTCAAAAGTCACCTGAGGTTGCTCCAAATATAACTCCACCGGTTCGCGAAGTTGAAAGAAGAAGTGCATGTGAAAAAGTCGATTATATAAATAAAATTTTAAATAAAGATAACTTAGTAAATATGTTTCAATGTTATTTTTGGACCGAAACATATCCACATCTATACACGTCGCTAAAAAACATTGATTCACTTTCATGGAATCAGATTATCAACCCAATTAATGATGCCTTCTTTTCGAATTTAGCAAGAAGAGAAAGGGTTTTTGAATACACAAGAAGTTTAGACCGCTCAGGTGGTCTGGATGATTTAAGTTTTGTTTTAACATCTTTTTTTGAGAAGAATTTTTATAACTCGCTAAATGATGTTTTCAATTGCAGTGAGACACCAAATAGCGAAAAATGCCGTAGCCGAGACCTGATAGTTTCAAAAAGCGAAATAATAAACATAATTAAAACTATTAAATTAAGTAAAGATGAATTGTCGGATATTGCCGCCCTGGCGAGGAATTTTCTAAGTCTTTTAAAAAATTCTGAAACGGACGAAAACCGGGAGTCTGATTTAAAAAGTGTTATTAGTAAGATCGTTTTTACAGATAAGTTTAGTAAATCAAGGTTAGATTTTTTAGACGCGTTAAGCCAAGGCGCACGCAAAAATGGAATAGCTGAAAAAGATATTAATGTAATATCAAAAACCTTAAGTACGATCTATTCGGAAACAAATGAACCATGGTTGAAGCATTTTTTAAATAGACCCACTTTCTCAACCAAGAAATTTTTAAAATTGGTTAGATTTACATATCTGGAAAAACCTAACTTTTTGAAAGACTTAAAAATTATAAAATCTAACTTTGAGGAAGGATTAACCTGTAGTGGAGAAGGTAATTATAGATTAAATATTGACTTAAAAGAGACATCTCTTTTAATGTTTGAAAAAATACATACGGAAAAATTATTGGGATTAAGGGAGCATATACTCCATGAAAGTTATACGCTATTACCGACTGCCAAGTTTTGTCCAGAAGTTAGGCATTTACCGGGAACTTTTTTAAATGGGAAAGGTGAAATAGTCGAAAGTTCCGCTGATCTCGTTGAGCAAATTGCAACGATTAATGACTATTTTAAAGAGGCAAACTTTTTTGACCTGGCAAAATATTTAGTTAATAATTCACAAGATGACAAGGATAGAGAAAGCTTCCTTTATTTATATGAATTTCTTACGGGACAGGTTTTTGCAAGTTTAAATGGATTGAATAAAGTTGTCGATAATCTTTCCCCAAAGTTTTTATCTGTTATTTTTAGAGTTATAAAAGATATGAGTTCTGAAACATACCTTTTAACAGATAGGGCATTAAATATTTTTTATGCACCAGGTTTTAAACAACATATGGTTGATATCGCCAAGTTATGGGCCTTTTATGACAATGATGAGAAAAATTTTATATTTAAGTTTGTAGATAGACACTTTAGAGAAGAAGCAAATTTTATATTATTATTTGATTTTTATATAAATCTATTAAATGAGCTCCCTACTGTGGTACCAGATATGGCAAACCAATACGTTGGGGACGAAACGAAAACTGAAAAAACATTTTCTGCTTTAAAAGACATTGTATCTCATTTTTCCGGTGATGATGTCTTAGAAAATTTAGGTCGGTTCTTTTCAAGAGATCAAATTATTAAACTTATTGAGATTATTATAAGGGAATCTAATTATTCTTTGAACGTTAGTAAAATTACCAAGAAGAGTTCAAATTATATGAAAAAATACTTAGAGAATAGTAATCGCGTTTATTATGTCTTGGAATCTTCCGGTAGTCAGGCGATTACCAACTGTGTAAATGAAATTATTTCATCTGGTATTGATTTTTATAGGGCCGCTGTCTCGTTACCAAAAAGCTGTAAGAATATTAAGTCCACAAGGTTAACGCATAAGCTTTTTGGTTGGATGAATTTTATCTCTAAAGATTTTGACGAATCTAAAATTCAAATTGGTAAACCAGATTTATCCGAAAATATTTTTGACAGCGAAGGCCTCTTTAGCAAAAATATGTTGAGTTCTTCAGTCGGAATCCTCTCGATATTAGATAAAATATTAGCTTATAAAGATGAAAATGGCAGAGGACTATTTTATCTCTTAAAGGTTTTGAAAACTCAATTCTTAAGTACTTTCTTTGAGGGTAGTGACTGTGATAGAGGGAATAAATGTCAGAACTTGTTAGGGCTCTCGAATAACTTATTTTCATTTTTAAATATTTTCTTTAATACCGATTTTAAAACTAACCAAAAATATCGTTCGCGATTAGTTGAGACTATTACTAGTCCTAGAAATTTTATGGAAATTAAACAATATCTAAATCACGGGACTTCGATATTAGGTGATTGGGCCAAATGGGTAGATGATGGCAACCTTAAAGAAACTTTTGAATACCCTTATGATGATAAATATTCTTGTCAAAATTTTTTGAATCACAATATTGGAGCAAACCCCTGTGAATCCTCGTCTTATATCAAGAAGAAGGTCGCCGAGGTATTAAAATGGGCAACGGTGGATTATAATTTTGATGGTAATACAACGGCTAGATATTTTACACGGGCATTATTGCCGGCGGTTGGAATTAAATTACCCTTAAACAGTAAATATCAAACCCCCTATGTTATTACTCTTAAGGAAATGACCAAAGCTTTTTATGAATTAACTGATAAAAACTTTAAAATAAATAGCAAACTGATGACTTATAGGCAGGGGGATGCAAATCGAAGGCGGAACTCTTTGGCGGAAAAAACTGAAGAGAGAGTAACGACAGCAGAAAGAGTGGAAGTAACTATTCGCGATGTTCGATTTTATAAGAACTTTTTAGGAGTCAATTATAAAAATGCTGTGACCCACGCGGGATTGAGGGAATATAATAAAGCGGTTAAGTCTAAGATTAGACTTTTTAAGCTTTGTACGTCGCGCTTTGCGAAGAATTGCGGAAGAAGAATTACAGGTGATAATTATAGGCTGGTCAGGAATGCTGTAAAGGCCATTCCATCTTTACTTGATCTCAATACTAAAAAATATAATTTTGCTTATGGCAACCTTATGCAAGCTATTATGGGAGCGACCGTGGCGGGCTCGCTAAAATCGGCGCAAAAACCGAGTTTGATCCCCGTTACAGATGATATGCAACTTTTATTTCATAATGGGAAGATCATTACAAATTTTGCCAAACTTTCTCTCTTTAGTAATGGTGGCAGATTTGTGCAAGATAGGGTTGGTCGCACGCAACAAGAGTTTTATCGTTTTTATAATAGTGAAAGATTTAACAGGGTGAATAGTTTTCTTTTTAAAGGTTTCCCCCAGATAGAAACAGAGAAAAAGGTTATTCAAATTTTAACGAAAATAAAAGTAGTTCGGGATGATAAAGGTGAAACCATCGTCGATAATATGATAGATTGGGTCTATGGGCTAGATTATTCTGAAACGAGACTTCTAGAGGAAGTCTTAGGAAAACTCCTGGTGATTGGAACTTACTTAGGGCCACAAAATCAGCATGAGAAGAACTATGCCGGCCATTCTGTTTACAAACTATTTAATGTCGTTGATATATTAATCGATTCTTGGGCGGCATCAAAAAAATCATTTCCAAAAGATAAAAAGCTTATCGATTTATTCACCCCTTTGAATAATATACTATTATTTTTATTGAATGGTTTAGAGAATGACACGAATCAAAAATATTACCATGCTTTAAATAAGACATTTAATATACTGGAAGAGTCATTATTAGAAGCGCCAAAAAATCAAAAACGTGGTGTAGAATTATTCGTGGCTACGCTTTTAAATGGCAATGCCAATTCAATATTTCAGAAGGTTGTGAATGGTGTTTACCGTTATTTTGAAACTCTTCATTATGATGAGGACAAACTAACAGGTTCAAAATTTAGTGACTTCGCGCACAATAGTAGTCTGCTGATAAATAATGACAAATACACTATGCAGCCTTTGCGGCTCTACCTGCAACATACAACCTTAGAGTGTAAGAAGCATTTGAGCATAGGTTGTGCGAAGAATTATCATTTTGATGAATTGGCCACATTGACAAATTATTTTACTAAAATTAAGAAAACCACCGGTGAGCCCTATTTTTCTGTGATGCTAAATAATCTCTTAAAAACAGAGTATGATGAATTAAAGAGCTTTATCGATGAAATATTCTCTATTGTTAGATTAAAAAAGACCATCGGTGTTAGCCCCAGTCTTGTCCCTTAAATCTCCTTACTTGACAATATTAGTCTAGACACAAAACCTTGCCCAATTTCCCTTTGGGCAAGTATAATAAGAATTAAATTATCTGATTTTTGAAAAGAATTTTAACTGGAGTTTTTATGAGTGACATTTTATATGAAAAGGTAAGTAATGTTCTAGAGACAGCAAAAAAAATTATTTTTGGTCAAGATGAGATGTTAGATGCCATTTTAGCGGCATTGGTTTGCGAAGGGCACTTACTGATTGAGGGAATGCCGGGGCTTGGTAAAACGATGAGTGTCTCCACTATGAGCACATTATGTCAGTTGGACTTTAAAAGAATACAATTTACTCCAGACTTATTGCCCTCGGATTTAGTAGGGACAATGATTTATAGCCAACAGAAAGAGACTTTTTCAACAAAATTTGGCCCTATTTTTACCCAAATATTATTAGCCGATGAAATAAACCGTTCACCGGCGAAAGTACAAGCGGCTTTATTGGAAGCGATGGCAGAAAAACAGGTAACTATTGGTGATAATACACATAAATTGAGAACTCCTTTTGTCGTTTTGGCGACACAAAACCCTATCGATCAAGAGGGAACGTACCCACTACCAGAAGCTCAAATGGATAGATTCATGATGAAAATTGGAGTGGATTATCCTTCGGAAGAAGCTGAGAAAAAAATTCTTGAATTAGCTAAGGAACCGTTAAAAAACTTAACACCATCCTTGGGTACAGAGGATATTATATCGTTACAAGGAATTGTGAATGATATTTATGTCGATGATAAAATAAAAAACCTGATAGTGAAGATTGTCCAATCTACCAGACCCGAGTCAGTTTCTTTTCCAAAAGAGTTTGATGGAGCAGTCCTGGCGGGTTGCTCTCCGCGTGCCACTATATGGTTATATAAATTAGGAAAGTTTGTCGCTTTTATGGATCGTAAAGATTTTGTTAGTCCGGATCATTTGTTAAAAATTATCCCTAAAGTCTTAGGGCATAGAATTATTCTGTCTTATGAAGCATCAATCGATAATATAAAAGGGAGTGATGTTGCTGTAAAAATTGCAACAAAATTAATTTAATATGGATTTAGCTACTGTTAGAAAAGCCGTCTCGAGAATAAGAGCAAATTTGTTTAAAAATTCAAATGCTTATTCCGTGGGGATGCTTAAGTCACATTTTAAAGGAACTGGTCTCCAATTTAAAGAACATCAAGTTTATACCTATGGCGATGATATTCGATTTATTGATTGGAAGTTATTAGCTAAGACAAGAGTTCCTTTTATAAAAACATTTGAAGAGGAGAGAAATGTAGAAATTGTGGTGGTGATTGATGCGTCTCCTTCGATGTATAATGGATTTAATTATGTCTCTAAGCTGCAAGCCGCTATTGAAATTTGTTGTCTTATATATTTACTGGCAAAAGAGACCGGGGATTTCGTTCATGCATTAATTATTAAGGACGAAGTTATTAATGTTCCTAAAAAAGCAGGAGAGGAGGGAATTGCCTTTTTGATTTCCGCTTTAGAAAGGCATGGCCTCTTAGATGATAAAGGAAGGGTAAACCTTGCATATATGTCTAAGGAGCAAGTGCCGGGAAAAAAAACCATTGGTTCAATTTTGGAGCATATAGGTAAAAGGCGAGAAGTAGTCTTGCTGTCGGACTTTAACGATTTCATTGAGATGGAAGAGTTAAAGAGGATGCTGCATAAAAGTCATGTCCATTGTTTTCAATTACAGTCACCCTTAGATGAGATGGATACAGTTCCTTATGCGCTATATTCCTTTAATAGTGTTTTTGGTAAAGGCAGAGGTAAGTTAAGTAAGACCAATGTTAAAGGCAAAAATGAAGAGATAAATAAACTTGGTAAAAGGTTTAAAAAATTAAGAATTCAAGATCGTTATTTAGAAGGTTTTATTAAGGAAATGCTATAGTGAAGCTAGTTCTTCTTTATCTCTTTTTATCTATATCGCCTGTTTTTTCTGCGACTATTTCACTTGAAAACAAAGAAATATCTGAAGGTCAAATATTCTCGGGTATCATTAATTTTAGCCAAGCAGAAGCCATTGATATTAAAGATCCAAAAATAATAGAAAAGAAATATATTTTTAATAAAATATATATTTCTGAAATAACAAAAATTAAAAGGGAGAATGGACTTTTAGTTGCTTTTCTAGGGGTTGCAATATCCCCTCTAGGTAATAAAGAAAGTGGGTATTTAGAACTCAATTCTAAAAAGTTTCTGATTGAGTTAAATGAGCCTAAATTTAAAACGAACGGATTAACGCCTAAGAAAGATCTTTATTTGTATGAGCTATCCAGCGGGATAGTCCATAATATGGAAAAATGGATATTGCTTTTTATTCTTCTCGTGCTTTTAGGGACGGGTTACTTCGCATATAAATTTATTGTAAAGAAAAAGTTAAGAAATCAATTAAATAATTTAAGAGTTAATGAGAAAAAATTTTGGAAGAAACAATTTTCTATTGCTGTGGAAAGAAAAGATTTTGAACACATATATATGAAAAGAAAGTTGTGGGAAAAAATACTAGATATGCAAGATCAAAAGAGATACCTTTTCTTTGAAAAGTTAAATGATATCCAATATAAAAAAGATTGGAGTGCATTTGAAAAAGATGAAATAATTAGAGAGTTTCAAAAATTAAAAAATAAAATAATCGAGAATAATGGAATTTAGAAATTTTGAATACATATACTTAGGCATTACTTGTTTCATAATATGGACGGGGGGTTATTGGTATATTTTAAAAAGACCTCAACTGTATTTGCCGACACGATTGACTAAGGGAAGTATAAAAATAAAGAGATCTTTATTATTTCTTTCAGGGATGCTGGCGTGGGCCTTTTTAAGCTTCGCTTTGATGGGACCCCGAAAGTCTTTGGGGTATGCAAAAAATTCTATTGAGGTAAATGATATTTTTCTCGTGGTAGATGTCTCCCGCTCCATGTTAGCAGAAGATTTTAAGCCAAATAGATTAGAGGCTGCAAAAAGAAAGGTGTTAGAGTTTATTGAATTAAAGCCTACTGACAGAATCGGTATTATAATGTTCTCAGAAAAGGCTTATACGTTATTGCCTTTATCTACTGATTTGGAGCTCATTCGCCAAATCGTTTCGGAAATTAAGGTTGGCTTTTTAGGGAGTGGTACTAATATTGGAGATGCTTTGGGTCTCGCGGTGGCAAGAGGCGCGCAGTCAGTTGCAAAAAATAAGATTATAGTTTTACTGACTGATGGTGTTAGCAATGTCGGTAGCATGACTCCAATTCAAGCGGCTGAGCAGGCAAAGGCGCAAAATATTAAAATATACAGTATTGGAGTCGGGGGCAGTAAAGATGCGCGAATTCCTATTGGCCAAGGTGTTTTTGGTAAAAGATACCAGACTATTCCTGGGGGGAGTATCGATATTCCTACTTTAGAAAAGATTTCAAAAATTACCAACGGTAAATCATATATTGCTCAAGATGAAAGAGCTTTGAAAGATGTTTTAAAAAATATAGGTGCATTAGAAAGAACAGAAATCAAAACATCTGGTCATATTATTTATGACGAGCTTTATCTGAGGTATCTAATATATGGGGTTTTTTTTCTTCTCGTCACAGAGTTAGGGCGAAAATTCTGGGTTAGGGAGGGAGTATAAATTTTATTTATTCAGAATATATTATCGTTGTTGTAATACTGGCTTTAGCCATTTCCTTCCTTTTGGCAAAAAAGGAAAGAGTCTTTTTTAAGTGGGTGGAGCAACACTTTTTCCTAAAAAGATCTAAAATAAGTAAAATCTCTAGTTGGACTTTTTTATTAGGTTTAACATTGTTAATATTATCAGGGTTGGATCTTAGAGGCACCCCGGTTAAAATTAGTGCTGAAATACCCGATCAGAAAACAATTATCGTTATAGACGCCTCGTCTAGCATGTTGGTCGAGGATGTCCGACCAAATAGGTTCCAAAAGTCAATTATTATGGCAAGACATTTTGTTAAAAAAAGTGTCGGCCATCAAATTGCCATTGTTCTTTTTTCAGATACTCAAAAAAGGCTGGTACCTTTTACAGACGATTTAGAGCTTCTTGATTCCAGGATATCTGCACTTTCTAAAATGAATATAAATCAGGGAGGATCAAATATTGATCAAGCTATCCAAGAATCAATTCAGTATTTTAAAGCTACAACGGGAAAGCAGATCGAAATATCGGGTAACCTACTTATTTTTACTGATTCAGAAGACACGGGTGAGGGTTTTAAGTTAAATATACCTCAGGGTGTTAGTGTCGCCGTCGTTGGCGTTGGGACCTCAAAGGGCGGACCCATTCCTATTCGAAACCAGAAAGGGGTTTTTAGAGGATATAAAAAATTTCATGGTGAAAAAATAATTTCAAAATTAGACGAAGGTTATTTAAAAAAGCTAGAGCGGAAAGTTAAAAGCTTAAAATATTGGATTGCTCTTTCCTATACCATCCCTACAGAAGAAATTCTCAGTTTTTTTAGAACTAAATATAAAAAAAATCTATTGAAAGGATCGACGACCATAAGACCTGTTTTGGCTAACTATTTAATCATTCCGGGTGTCTTATTAATTGCACTTAGCTCAATCTTAAAAATTCCTCGTACTTTTATTTATCTCTTTCTGTTCTTTATTGTTTTTCAAAATAAAAACCTTAGCGCCCAAGACAAACCTAGCAGCAATAATCAAGCAGGTAAAAAAGAAAAAAAGAAAAAATATGAAAAAGAAATAGCAGAATATCTAGAATATTTGAAAGATGGGAATCTTACAAAGGAAGGAAAGCTTAAATTAGGCGAATATTATCTTAAGGATAATGAAAATCAAAAGGGCTTGATATTATACGAAGAAAATATAGGCAAGGATGAGGTAAATGCCGCTTACTATTTTAACTATGGCACTGCATTGTTGAAATCAAATAAAGTTTCAGAGGGCATAAGGGTTCTCAGTGAATTAGAGCAAAGGCTGAAGAAAAATGAACAGAGTGAAAAATTATTGACAGACATTAGGCAAAATATCGTAACTGCTTTGGCGCAGCAACAGAAAAAGCAAAAACAAGAACAAAAAAAGAAAAATCAAGATAAAAACAAGGATCAGAAGAAGGACCAGAATAAGGATCAGAATAAGGACCAGAACAAGGACCAGAACAAGGACCAGAACAAGGACCAGAACAAGGACCAGAACAAGGACCAGAACAAGGACCAGAACAAGGACCAGAACAAGGACCAGAACAAGGAC
>Ga0316206_1001872_pt1 | contig 16231 bp, 17 predicted proteins | sample 6monthpyrite_MG_FD_204942 | JGI IMG/M metagenome (GOLD analysis project Ga0316206, IMG submission 204942) | Microbial mat bacterial communities from mineral coupon in-situ incubated in ocean water Damariscotta River, Maine, United States -... | ecosystem: Environmental > Aquatic > Marine >... | reverse complement strand
CACGGAACCGCCCGCCCGCTGCTGGCGGCGGCGCCGCCAGCGCCCAGATATGCGGTGTTCCCGCTGTCTCACGCGCCCGGCTCCCCGTCCGCGGTGGCCAGGCAGTCCCGCCGATCGTCGCTCACACACCCGAACCGGAGTAGCCCACATGTCCACCGCGCCCGCCCTTACCTGGCTTCAAGACGCCGGCTATCAGTTCCCGTCTGATCCCACCTCGCCGGCGGATCTGATCACTGCGATCAGTGCGGCGGCGACGGCGGCCCCCGAACTGACGGTACTTGACGGGGACGCTAACTCCGTGATGATCGCGCCCGCCTCCGGCCCGCTGGCCGGCTCGCTGCGCTACCTGTTCGGCGTCTCCGCCTCCGGGCCGAACAGTGGCCAGGTGGCCCATGAGACCGCCACACAAGGGAACTACCTGTACTGTGGATTCTCCCCGGACAGCGGCGCCAGCTCCCTGACGAATGGCTGGGATAGCGCCTCTAATCCGTTCGGCGCCGCCCGCTTCTCAAAGCTGTTCAAGTGCTCCGGCTCAGTGACCGGCGGGAGCACCACACGCCCCGATCGTCTGTATATGGTGCGCTCCGCTGAGGGCCTCGCGCTGTTCTGTCGTTCGGACAATGGCGATCGGTGGCGCGCCGGCGTGCTGGGCGCGATCATGGATCCGGTGTTTGACGTGGCGGGCGAACGGTTCGGCAACCCGGCCGCCGGCGCCGGCCGGCTGTACGGGATGTTCAGCAACGGATCGGACGATATCAATGATTCGTTCTGGTCCTCCGTTACGAAGTTCGGCGGGCGCGATAGCGCGGCCCACGGCCCCAAGTTCGGGGTATTCAGCCCGGACAACGTGGGAGCCTTTGGCAAGGTCAAACGGGACTGGACGTGGGCCTCTGGCGGTGCTGGCCTGGTGGACCACATAGGGAACCGGATCTACCCGCGGGGCGTCTATCGCCGGGACGGCGGCTCCGGCGAGGCGCTGGGCTACCTCCGGGGGATCTGTATCGCCGGCGATGTGGTGGGCCGTACTCCGATTCAGGACGATCAGGCCAGGGATCTGGGCGTGATCTTCTCCGGGAGCCTGACGGTTCCCGCTGACGGGCTCGCCTTCTACAATCTGGGCGTCGCGTGAGCCGTCGCCGGCGGCTGTCTCGAGCTGCTGGCGACGCCGCCGCCGTGGCGGCCGTGGTGGTGTTCTGGGGCCCGCCGCTCGCCTGGTGGGCCACCGTCGCCGCGGTGGTCACCCCGCCGGCTGTGGTGCTGCTGATCGCCGGCGAGCTGCTGGCCGTCCGCCGGTAGCTCGCCGGCGATGAGCCCGGGCTACTCGAGGAGCGACGCCAGGATCTCGGGGTGGTCCGCGGCGAACTTCGCCGTAGCGTCCCACTTGTTCCGGATGTTCTGGGGGAGCGCCGGCCACTCCGGGCATGGATCCCCGCGGAAGTTCAACCCCGCGGTTCCAGCCTCGCCGGCGCGGTTGTAAGCCGCATACAGGGCGGCGCCGGGGCCGTCCTCCGGGTTCGCAAACAGACACGCCGGCGCGTGGCCGCCGGTGGCCAGCTCGGACTCAATCCGCCCGTAGCTCATGGGATCTGTAGGTTCTGACATCGTTTCATTCTCCGCTGTGGTGACCCCCCACGCCAGAACGTAGCCCCAGCCCCGGAATGTGTGTGGGTTTATTTGACGGCCTCCAGCTCGGGGCGCGCGGAGTGCTGGTGGGAGGGCTCCCACCACGACGAAACGTGATCGGCCGCGGCCGCCGGGTTCGGCGGCGCTGGGCTACGTGAGCCGGCCCGGCTACAATGCTTGAGCGTGTCACAGCGGAGCGCAACCATGAGCAAGTCACCGCGCGAACCCGGCGCCTTGAGACCGATCACAGGGATAGCGATCGCCGGGCTGGGCCGATGTGGCACCACTGCGATCATGTCCATGCTGGACGCCGGCGGCTGTCCCGTGCTGGGCACCGCCCCGGACTATGAGTCCGGCGAGTACGAACACCAGCGCCACGCCCCGGGCCTGGCTTACAAGCTGCTGGACCCTCACAACGTGCGCGGGCTGCTGGCGAGCCCGGCGCCGCCGGTGGTGCTGTGGCTGGCTCGGAGCTACCCCGAGCAAGCGCGATCAACGGTTCGGTTCCAGGCGCTGGCGCTGGGCGTGAGACAGACGCGCCAGCAGCGCCGGGCGCTCCCCGGGCTCCTCAAGCGCCAAACCCGCGAGGCTCTGGCGGTGCTGCTCCAGTGGTCCACTGTCTACCGCCTGACGTTTGAGGATCTGCTGGCGGACCCGGTGGCCGCCGCGGCGTTCCTCGCGGACCTGGTGGAGCGGGCGGGGCTGGGCACGCTGGACCAGGATCGCGCCGTGGGAGCCGTCCACAACCGAGGCCCCGCCGCTCGCTCGGTGCCCTATGAGGCGCCGTGGGTGGCCGGTGGGAAACGATGAGCGGGCGGTGTTCTGGGCATTGTTGCCGGCGGTTCGCGTTCCCGCTGTCCCCGTCCGAGGTGGAGCGGGTGGCGGCGGATCCGGACGGCGTGATCACGCTGGACACCGGCGAGTCACACCCGCCGATCTTTGACGCCGCCTACATGGCCGACATGCTGATCGATCCCCAACTCCGTGAGACCACCCCGGACGGCCGCCCGCTGGCGGAACCCGAGTGGTACTACACATGCCGCCACCTGGTGGACGGCCGGGACTGTGGCGCCTATGAGCAGCGCCCGCGCATGTGTCGAGAGTACCCCTATGGGCGGCCCTGTATGTACAGCGGTTGCACCCTCGGTGAGCCGTGAGCCCAGCGCGCCCACGGGATCCCACGTTCGCCATGGAGACGGACACGGGTCGGATGCTCCAGCTATTCGCTGAGGACGGCGACGGGGGCCGGCTCTATTTGAGCCGGCCCACCGGGGAGACCACCGCCCGCGGGACACCGATCACCACGTCCACCCTCTGGACCGTGGACGCCCGGGGCCGCCGGCGCTCCATGGTTCGGGCGGTGGACCGGCTCCACCTCGAGGGTGTGGACGATGAGGACGCCCGGGGCCTGGCGTATGAATCAGCGCGGTTCCTTGAGGGGTTCGGGTTCCGGGTGTACTGGCGACGCCAGCGGGTGATCACACCGGGCGAGGTGTAGCCGTGGCCATGCTCGAGCTGTCGGACCAGGCGCCGGACTGGACGGCCCGCCGCGGCGACGTGGCCGCCGCGCTCTATGAGGCGCCGCCTGGTGGCTCCTCGGTGCTGTACCTGTTCCGGATGTTGCGCCCGGAGCAGCCATGGCCGCCGCCGGCGACGGTGCGACGGTACGCCGCCCGGCGCGTGATCGCGCTGGCCGAATCGGTGGAGTGGACGTGGTGCGCGGTGGGCGAGCTGGAGGGGATCAACTTGCGGGACTTCACCGCCTGGCGTCTGGTGGCCCACCACTGTGAGGAGCTGCACACACGCGGGTTTGATGTCTTGATAGGTACACATGAGGCGGGCTGAGGTGACACGATGAGCGCGAGGACCACAACAGGGAGACGCCGCCGGGAGCAGGTGGAGGTTCGCCGCCGCCTGGTCCGACAGCTCATGGCGCGCCACACTCCGAAAGGGAAGATCAAAGCGATCCTCATGGCGGGTGTTCATGAGAAGGATCCGAAGTCCAACGCGGTGACGCTCCACATAGACAAGGTGAGTGATTCCACCGCCCGGGCGGATCTCAAGGCGGTTGAGGACCAGTTCGCCGGCGTCTTGAGCGATGAGCGAGTTTTAGCGGTGGAGCTGGGTACGTGCCTCGCTACTCAGGGTGAGATTATCGGCGGGGCCATGGACGCCGGCGCGTGGGGCGCCGCCTCCGGGGCGAACGTGTGGCGCTGGCGCATGGTGGCGAAGCTGGCCCAGCGCTCTGATCTCCACCTCTCAGCGAGCTACCCGCCCAGCCACATGGAAGATCCGGACGAAACACCAGAGGCCGGCGTGGGCGCCCGTGAGGCGGAGCTGAAAGAGCTACCGATCGAGGAGCTGGAGCGCGAGGCGGGCAAGGCGCTACAGCGGGCGCGTGATGCGGGGATCAACCTCGAGGTGTTGACGGGCGGCGCCGTCGCCGGCGAGGCGGCGCCCAGCTCCTCGCCGGCGGCGAAGTCCGGGGGCGGTGAGTGAGTGCCCACCCCTGAGGTTCACTTTGAGGAGCCGTCCGAGGCGAGGCGGGCGGCGAAGCGTCAGGCGTTGATCTCGCTGATTCTGACGCTCGAGGCGGCGGAGAAGAACCGGGGGAAAACTCAGTTTGAAGCGTGGGCCTACCACTACCTAAAGAACCTGTTCACGGCGAGCCCGGGGCGGTTCCATCGGTCCCTATATGGGGACTTTGAGGATCTGCTGTGGAGCCGCCCGATCGGTGGGCTCCGGCGGAGCGCCGCGGCGTTCGCGTGTCCTCGAGGCCACGGCAAGTCCACCAGCGCGGTTCTGGGGCTCCCGTTGTGGTGTGCCCTCGAGTGGCGATCGATCCCGCACTTTGACCGCGCCCCGTACATTGTGATCGTCTCGGACACGGTGGAGCAGGCCCGGCAACGGGTCATGGATCTACGGGATGAGCTGGAGGGCAACACCCGGATCCTGTCAGAGTACGGATACCAGGGGCCGGGCGCCGCGGACACCGAGGCTACCCCGTTCGATGTGGTGGACGGTCGCTCCGGCAAGCGGCGGCGAGGCCGCCGGCGGCGTAAGCAGCGGGCGAACTCGAGGAAGTGGACACAAACCACCCTTGAGCTGGCGAACGGTACGATCATCCGGGCAATGGGGTTCGGTTCCAAGGTGCGCGGACTGCTCCGCCGCGGCCGCCGCCCGTCCCTGATCATTGCTGACGACATGGAGAACGATCAGGCGGTGGAGACGGCGGATCGCCGTAGCAAGCTGAGGAACTGGTTTACCCGCGCACTGATCCCCACCGGCAAGCCGTCAGAGCTGCTCACCGTGGTGGTGGGTACGGTGCTACACGCTGACTCTCTGCTGTCCCGGCTGATCGGCGGGGATCACTTCGGTGGCTGGCTCAAACGCCGGTATGCGGCACAGTACACAGAGGACGGGCTCCCGTCCGCCAGTGGCAAGCTGATCCTATGGCCGGAGCACTGGACCGCGGCGGAGCTGGCCCAGCGGCGTGGTGAGATCGGCTCCCTCGCGTACTCTCAGGAGTACCTCAATCTACCTGTTGACGATGAAACGGCGGTGTTTCGTCTCGAGTGGTTGACCACCGCTCTAGCTAGTGGCCGTGGGCTGTCCTTCCTCCGAAGTCCGACGCCACGGATCCCATACGATCTCCTGATCTCCACCTGGTCCACTGAGGAGCTGGTGGAGCGCGTGGGCGACTCGAGCGCGTACCAAGTCCAGGTGACGGCGTGGGATCTCTCGATCGTGGACGATGAGAAGAAAGCGCGCGAGCGTGACAGTGACTTCACCGTGGGGATCACGGTGGGGCTCACGGTCGATGAGAAGCTAGAGATCCGCCGAATCTACCGAGCCCGGGGCCAGTCGCCGGCGGCCATGCGTCAGGCAGTGATCAACGGGTGGCAGGTGACCGGGTGTGACTACCTGGTGATTGAGAACAACGCCGCCCAGCGCTGGCGTGAGCTGGAGCTGAGGGAGCTGGGGCTACCCGTGGTGGGGTTCACCACTGACCGGCGCAAACACAGCGTCTGGGAGGGCGTCCCGGGCCTCGCTCTCATGTTTGAAGTGGGCCGGATCGTGATGGGCTGGAGCGATGAGCGCGAGCGCGATCGCCTCGAGGTTCTAAAGGCGGAGCTACACGGGCTCGGACGTGAGGCCCATGATGATTGTGTGATGTCCCTGTGGATGGCTGTGACCCTGATCGCCCGGTGGATGCGTAAGCGCGACGCCCAGCGCCGGCGTAAGCTGGGGCCACCGCCTCCGGGCTATGTTTCCCGCCTGTTCCCTATGCGCGAACCCGATCGGAGATCAGCAGCATGAGCATTAAAGACCGCCGCCGCCGCCGGGCTCAGAAGTTCGCGACCACCCCGGGCCAGGTTCACCCGCCAGGCCATGAGCTGGCCGGTGAGCCCGTGGGGATCCCGCGTGGGACCGTGCGCGCCCGCCAGCGTGAGCAGCGCCGGGCGCTCGCTTTGGCGGCGAACGCCGCGGCTGAGGGCGGGCTCCCGCTGTCCGCTCAGAAGCGGGCGATCGTCATGGGCGGCGGCCGCGGTGACCCCGCCAGCGCCGCGGAAGCCCGGGCGCTGGCCATGGGCTGGGGCCAGCGTGACGCCGCGGCGAAGTTCCACGGAATGGGCATGGGCGGGTGGGACGTTCCCGCCGGCGGCACTCCGGACGGGCTCCCCGAGCTGGCCGGACAGCTCCTCCCCATGGTGGCCGCGAGCCGCCAGATCGAGGATCTGAGCGGGCGGTTTGCTCCCTTCTATGCCTCCGGCGCGCTGATCGAGCCGCCCTATGATCCGTGGGAGCTGGTGGTAGCGGTGGAGGACAGCTCCGCCCTGACGGGCCCGATCGATGCCATGGCCACGAACCTCACCGGCTACGGCTACGAGCTGACGCCGCTGTTTCCCACCGAAGATAAAGACGGTCAGAAGATCGACCCGCCGCCGGAGGCTGTGGAGGAGCGCCAGCGGCTCGAGCTGTTCTTAGAGTCCGCAAACCTTGAGTGTGGATTGCTGGGGCTCATGGACCGGGTGGACAGGGACATTGAGGGGCTGGGCTGGGGCTGTATCGAGGTGCTGAGGAACAGCGAGCGCATGGAGGCGGCGTGGGAGTACGTCCCCGCCTACACCATTCGACTGGCCCCGCTCGGTAAGAAAGTGGAGACCACCGCCACGGTTCGCCACCCCTCCACCGGCTCGCTGGTCAAGCAACCCCGCTGGATCGCTCACCGCCTCTACTGTCAGGTTCGCGACGCGGACGTTGTGTGGTTCAAGTCCTACGGCGATCCCCGGCATGTCAACGCGGCGACCGGCGAGATCCGCGGCGAGGATGAGGAGCCATGGACGGGGCCGAACAACACCAGCCTTGAGGCCACAGAGCTGATCTTCCTCCGAATCCACCCCATGGGCGGACACACGCCCTATGGGGTGCCCCGCTGGATCGGTGCCATGCCGCACGTACAGGCGGAGCGTGAGGCCGGTGAACTGATCGTGGACTGGTTCCTCAACTCACCGATCGGGCTGAAAATCGCTCTGATCAGTGGTGGGCGGTGGGACGGGGACAGCCTGGCCATGGCGCTGGCTGATATTGATGAAGGCCACCGCGGCGCGGATTGCGCGTGGGGCCTCACCACCCTCGAGGGCGAGGCGATCGGGGGCTCCGGAGCCACGGAGCTGGACAGCTCCACAGACGGGGTACCGCGGATCTCCTTTGAGGATCTGACGTGGGAGATCCCTACTGAGCTGTACCACGGGACCGAATCCCTGATCGATCGCTCCCGCCGGCGTGCTCAAGCTCCCTGGAGGATGGGGGCGATCCTGTATGGGGACAGCGAGGCGGAGAGCAACCGCGCCGCGGCGGAGACCGCCCGGGCCATGGCTGAGGAGCAGGTGTGGGGGCCGACCCGTAAAAAGCGCTGGGGCGCGCTGCTGAACCGGCGGACGCTCCCGGGCATGGGGATCAACTTCTGGGGGTTCAAGCTGCTGGGCGCGAACGCCGGCGACACAGACGCCACGTTTAGAGGGCTGGGGCCGTTCAACGACGGCGGCGGTACGTCTCCGAACAGCTTGATCGCCACGTTCTCCACTATGACGGGCTCAAAGGCGGACCCGATCCGCGAGCCGTGGGGCGATCGCCCGCTCCCGCTCACCTTGAAGCTGATCGACAAGGGCATTGATCCGAACCTACCCCTCAGCGAGATCGGCGCGGAGTTGACACGCCGGGCTGAGGCGGCCGCCGCTGGCGCCGCCGCGGCCGCGGCTGGTCCAGTCGGGAACCAGGACGGGGACGCCGGCGGCGGCGGCTCCAGCGGCGCCGTGGCGGAGAAAGCGATCGGGGAGCTGGGCCCGGAAGGACGGAAGGCGCTGGCTGTGGCGGTTACCCGCGGGCTGCTGGAGCTACGGGGCGAGGTGGTCAAGGCCATGGGCGCCGGCGAGGACATCCCGGGCGAGTGGAAGGAGGACGGATGAGCACTCCCAGCAGATCACCCCAGAACGGCCACACGGGCGATTCTACAGCCACAAACAACCCTCCAGGTGATCACCCCTCGCCGGGGCTCACGCTCCGGGCGCAAGCTGAGGCGGTGCTGGCCAGGTGGTCCAGCTCGCCGGCGCTGGTGGCGTGGCTGGGGCTCCGGTTCGCGGTGGACACCGGGCCCCCGTACCCTCGCCGCGGCCGGGCCGTCCGGTGTGTGGTGTTCCTGACGTTCCCGCTACAGGCGGACCCCGCCGGCGAGTGGACGATCGGGCGCGCCTTTGATCTGGACCTCGAGGATCCGGCGGCGAGCTACAGGCGGATCATGAGCGTGATCATTCAACAGGTGGCCCATGAGCTGGGCGAGGGGCTGTTATTCGACGGCGAGCCGTTCAGCGACCCGCACGCGAGCCCATCACGGTGGCCGTTCCATAGTGCCCCGCTGGTGGTCGATTCCAAGGGTGCTCAGTGAATACTGAACACCCGGGGATATTGATAATCCGAGCGGCGGACCTGGCCCCCGAGCTGGCCGCCCGGCTCGAGGCGTTGATCGCCTCGCTGGAGCTGGAGGGGCTGTCCGCCAAAGTGCGACGGGCTGAACGGGCGATCGGTCGCTGGGGCGCGGAGTTGGCCACGGACATGGCGGCGGCGGCCCAGCAGCTCCGGGGCCTGGTGGCTGCCACGGATCCGGTGGTTCGGATCTCCGAGCTGCTGGAGGAGCTGGGCGCCACGGACCTGGTGGGCGCGCTGGCGCCTCGCCGCTCGCTGGCCCTGGCTCCTATGGTCGCCACCGAGCGGGCGGCGCTGTGGCCGAACCTGTACCCGGGGCCGATCGCGACTGACGGCCGCTCACCACGATACAGGCGGCGCTCCGGGTGCTGGTCCTGGCGAAGCTGAGGGCCCAGCATGTCACTGAGCGATCACGGAGTCCTGCTCCGCCAGGTTGATCGAGTCCTCGCCCACACGTTCGCGCTCAAGCGGGCGCCGGCGGACTACCGGCGCACGGTTGACCAGCTCGCCGGGTGGCTCTCAAAGTCATTCAAGGAAGTGGCCGGGCCCCTGGTGGATACGGCGGCTCAAGACCTCGCCGCGATCATGGACGCCGGCGGCGACACAGCAGCGAACCGGCGCAAGGCGGAGAAGCGGATCGGGGAGCTGGTGGCCGCGCTCGAGGCCAGCGGCGAGCGGCTGGACGATAGCGACGCCGCCACCCTGTCCCGCTACCTGGCTACCTCCTACCGTCTCGGACTCAAGGAACTAAGCACCGCCACCGGCTGGCGGGTTGACTTCACCCTGGCGGACCAGGACGCGATCGCCGGGCTCACAGAGGCCGGGCTGTTCTGGGTATCGGGCCAGCACGGGCGCGCGTTCAGTTCGGCCCGGGCCATGCGTCAGGTTCAAGACGTGATGATCACCCGGGGCATGGGCCGCCGGGCTGGTGGGCGAGCCCTCGCCGCGGCGTTCCAGGGACAGATCGCCCGCTCGGACGTGTACTGGCGGGGCCTCGCCGCCACCATGGCCACCCGCTCCCGATCGCTGGGCGCGCTCCGGGGCATGGAGGCCACCGGCGCGGTGACCTACGAATACCAGAACCCGGGCGATGAGCGCACGTCCCCGGTGTGTGATCACTTGAACGGGACGATCTACACGGTGGCCGGCGCGATCATTCTCCGTGAGGCACTCGCCACCGCGGCGACGCCTGACGATTACAAAGCGATCGCCCCGTGGCCCCGGCTCGCGGATATCGAGGGGCTGGGCGCCGCGGAGCTACAGGCCCGGGGCGTGGCCTGGCCCCCGTTGCACTTCCACTGTCGGAGCGCGATCAGTGTCCGAGGCTGGACGCCGCCCGGCGAGGGTGAGGCGGACGTGCTGGGCCAGGTGGCGCCGCCAGCTCCACCGCCGCCGGATCCCACACCGCTGGAGCCCACGCCGGCCGGGCCGCCGGCGAGGAGCTGGCGCGAGGCCAGCCGGGCGCTGGCGGCTCACGACACCCGGATCGAGTCCGCCGGGCTCACTCCGGGAGCGTGGGCGCTATCGCCAGAGCTACGGCTGGACTTCGCCAGATATGAGCCGAATCAGAGCCGTATGCTGGGCAAGGTGGCCGCCACCCGGGGCGCCATGCCGCGACGGTCGATCATGGCGGCGATCGGGGATCTGGAGCTGGACAGTAAGCGCCGGACAAAGGGCGCCCGGGCGCTGGTCAAGCGCGCCCGGGCTGAGGTGGCGCTGCTGGACACCCGGGAACTACTCCAACGCCAGGCGGTGGAGGTGGCGCCGGCCTCGGTGCTGGACGCGTGGCGGGTGGAGGCCGCCCGGGCGCTGTTCAAGTCGCGCGCCCGGTTCGGCCAGCAGAGGCAAGCGGTCACCGCCGAAGTCATGGCGGACGCGCTCCGGCTGTACCCGGTGGACCAGCTCCAGGCGCTGGTATCCGAGGGGTTCAAGTATGTTCACGATCCGAAGCGCAAGCGCGCCCACGCTGTCCACGGGAGCGATCGCCACGCTGGATATGGTGAGCAGAACCTCAGCCCTTTGACGCGGCGATGGGGTGGCAAGTGGATAGCCTCGAGGGACGCCCGGGCCATGGCCACGCTGTCCCATGAGGTGGGCCACCTGTTCGATCAGTTCTATGGCGGAACCGGGCTCACCGGCGAGGCGTGGACGGCCCGGCCGGCGTACCCGGAGGCGCCAGCGTGGTGGGAGCAGGCGTGGGGCGGACCCTACCGACGCACACGGGCCGGCATGGCGATCACGCTCCCCGGGGAGAAGGGCGGGAGCGGGCGCTACATGTGGGCCGGGAACTGGGTACGGGCCTACGAAGCGAGGATCTACAGCCCGGGCAAGGGGGCGCCCACCGCCGCGGATCTGGCCTCGAGGAAGGCGGGGCCGATCGAGTTCATCGCTAAAGGGGTGGAGTACCGCGGCGAGGCCCGGCGCACCCTCGAGCGCTACACCCGGGCCAGGGCCTCCAGCTCCGTGGCGAAGCTCGCGGCGGCGAGGCTCCGAGGCTCCCACCTGTCCCGGGCTCGAGCGCTGTACGGCGTGGACTACCGGGACGGCGGCGAGGCGTGGACGGGCGCCGGGCTCCAGGTGGTCCGGGACCAGGTGGAGGGCTCCGGCTACAAATTCAAGAATGACGGCGACGTGTACGGGTTCGCGCTCACGGTTCACGTTCATTTCGGAACGCCGCTGGAGAGCCTGATCGGAGACGGCGGGATCCTCCGGGGCTACCTCCACCGCGACGCCACGCCGGAGCCCGGACAGCTCGCCGTCCTGGTCCCGGACTATGCGGCGCCGGAGTCTGTACAGAGTGATCAGCTTGAGGCGGCCGTCACCGCGCTGGCGAACCAGCACAAACAGATCAACCATAAGGCGAACCGATGATTAGAATCCCCGTTCACCCACATGGATTCCCTGAGCTGGTCTCATGGCTCACCTGGTCCGAGGTGGTGGGCGCTGCTCCTCGCCTCGAGGCCGGCGGCCGGCTCCCCGCTGCTGGCGCCGCGGTGGTCCTCGAGCACTTCAAGACCGGGGCGGAGCTGTGGGAGCCTGAGGGGGCCAGCCTTGACGGCGGCGAGCTGGCGGCGGTGGGCCCGCTGTCCGGCTCCGGTGCGTTCCTGGCCCGGCTCACCGAGCTGGCCAGCGCCACCGAGGTGACGCCGGTCTGGGGCCGCGGCGAGGGGCTGACATGATCCCCGTACCTGAATCAGAGCGCGACTGGTCACCGCGGCCGCCGGCGCCGGCGCTGCTCAACGGCCCGCGGTTCGGTGCTGGCTGGCGCCTCTACCTCGAGGGGCTGGGGTACGCCGCCGGCGAGCTGGGCCGGCTGGTGGATGGGGTGGAGGGCCAGCACCTCGCGCCCGGGCTCACCGAGGCGGTGGGCCTCCGGCTGGCGGAGCTGGACCGGCTGGCCGGCGAGCGGGGCGAGGACATCACGGGCGAGGCTCGCCGGCGGGCGAAGTGGGGCGCCGCGAGGGAGTACCTGATCGCGCGTCCGCCGGCGGCGGTGCTGCTCATGGTGCGCGGCCCGGCGGAGCTGCTGTCCCCTGGCCAGCTCGGGGCGAGGCTACAGGACGCCGGCGAGCGTGGGATCTGGCTTGACGCTGTGACGGGGACCAGGTGGAGGGCCTGGCGGTATCCAGTGAAGGAACACGCCGCCCATGCTGTGATCGCTGGCGCGCTGTATCGCCTCGCCGGCGTGGTTGCGCCCAGCTTGCGCCTGGCCCGGCTGGGCTCCCTGGCGGCCGTGGCCCCGGAGCCTCGGAGCTGGGAGCGTCAGGCCCCGGCGGACGCCGCGAGCCGCCACGGCGAGGAGCTGGGCGGCCAGCTCGCCGCGGACGCATGGATCGGCAACCGAGCGATCCCCGCCGGGCTCCGGTTCCGACGCCACCGGCTGGGCGCTGGGTTCGCCGGCGTGCTGCGCTGGGAGCTGGGCGGCTGTCTCGGATACCAGGCCAGGGGCCAGCGGGATCCGGGGTGGGCCAGGGTGGGCGGGGTGACCGCGGACCTGAGGCGGTTCACCCGGGCTCCGAAGTCCAGCCCGGTGGGCGTGCTGTACGGCGCCGCGGTGGCGGACCTGACGATCACGGCTCCCACCGCCAGGAAGATCGCCCGGTTGAGCCGGACAGCGATCGCCGGAGCGGTGGCCGCCGGCGGGCTCCCGGACGTGGCGGCCACCGCGCTGGTGGCTGTGCTCGAGGCGCGCCGCGGTGTGCTGCTGGCTCAACTCCAGCAGCTCGGGGCGGTGACGCCGCCAGCGACTGAATGATCCGGGCGGGGTAGCGCCCACGGGCTCCGGGGTGCTACATCTGGAAACGGGCGGCGACGATCGGCCGGTTCGCCAGTCCCCGGGATGTGTTCAGTATGACCGCGCCAGCCGCTGGGCCTGAAATGGTCACCGCCTATGGTCGGATCGTCTCGATCCGAAAGGCGGCCACCAGCGGCAAGGTTCGCACCCTCACTGAGGGGCTGGTCTGGTTTGAGGTGTATCTCCCGTTCAGTCCGGAGAAGTTCGCCGCGCTCCAGGCCCTGGCCCAGCTCCACACGGTGGAGGGCCAGGCGCTGAACTTCGCCGCGGCGAAGCTGGCGGACCCGGAGCTGTACCGCCTGGCGGCCGAACCGTTGGACTCACACGGTGAGGTGATGCTCGCCGCGGACCTCCAGCAGCTCGCGCACGTGTTCCTTATTGAGTCACGAAAGATCGATGTGATGCACGATGAGGTAGACCGGGCCACCGTGGCGCTGGTGGAGTCCTTCCTCAACGTTGAGGAGGTGGCTTCCCCCCACTACTTCCCGGGCGCGTGGGTGGTGGTGTTGCGGGTGGCGGCGGGCTCCGAGGAGTGGCGGAAGATCGAGGCCGGCGAGTTAAACGCGGTATCGTTCGGCGCAACTGTTACGAAGATCCCGATCGTGATCAAGACGCCAGCAACCCCGGAGGCAGCGTGACCCCTGCTCAGATAGCCTTGTTGAACACCGATGAGAACGGCCTACCGATCATCCGTGTGATGTCTGATCCCGGGATGATCAAGCCGGACGGAACCCCGGGCGGGTTTGTCTCCCTGGTGGACGCCGGGGCGAACCAGCGCCGGATCGCTGCGCTCAAGTCCGCCGGCGGCGAGGCGGCCCAGCCTCCGGCGCCCAGTCGCTACGGCGCCCGGCTTCTGTCCTCGCTGGGGCTGGCGTGGCTGCTCCCACAGGCGGCGGAGAAGTCCGCGGAGTCTCCAACCACGTTCAGCGCCTCGATCGCTATGCCCCTGTTCCGTGAGCACTGGTGGGCGGCGAAGTCCGCGATCAGCACCGCGATCAGGAACATCCTGGCGGATCCGGCGATCCTTGACAAGACCGCCGCGGTGTCCACCGAGCTGGACGCGTTCAAGGCCCACGTTGTGGCCATGGTCGCCCAGATTACGGCGGCTCCTCAGTTCACGGCGAAGCACGCCACCGAGCTGGGCCAGTTCCTCGCCTCGGACGCGGGGGCTACACTGTGGCCAGCCGAACCGGCAACTTCCCGCGAGGCCGCGGAGAAAGCGGCCGGCGGTGGTGTCCATGTTCCCAGCGGCGAACCCGCCTCAACCCTCGGAGAAACGATGAACCTTCTACTGATTTCGCAGCTCGCCGCCGCCGCTTCGGAGACGGCGATCAAGACCGCCACCGCCGCCGGCATTACGGACCCTGTCCAGAAAGCCGCCCGGGGCGACGCCGCCGCCGCTCATGTGTTCAAGAGCGTGGCCGGCATGGCGCCGGATGCCGCGCTCCCCACTGGCACCCTGGCGGAGCAGATCGCCCGGATCTCTGCTGGCGGCTCCCAGCTCCAGCAGTTCGCCGCGCTCACGAACCCCGGCGACGCCGCATTCAACGCCATGGGCGGCATGGCCGGATTCCAGCAGCTCGCCGTCAAGCTCAACGCGCTGGTTCCCACCCTGGAGAAGATCCCCGCCATGGTGGAGACGGTGGAGAAGCTGTCCGCCACCGTCAACGGCGCCGGCGAGGGCGACAAAGCAGAGCCCGGGATCATGCAAATCGTTACCGACCTCGCCGCCGGTCTGGACGCTGTGGCGAAGCACCTCAAGCCGGACGCCAGCGAGGAGCTGGCCAACAAGTCCCTCACCGAAGTGAACGGGCGCAAGATCACAGCAGCGAAGATCCCGAACGCTTTCAACCTCGCCAGCCCTACCGGCTGATCAGTTAGACCCGGCGCCGGCGGATCCCCCCCCGTCAGCACCACAACCAAACACGGGCGGCGCGCCGCCATAGGGAGCCACAGTGGGAGCCAACAAAAGCCTCATGGAGAGCGTGGGCGCCAGCCTCGGACGCCTCGGAGTGAGCAAGATCGACGGCGGAAACGCCCAGATCGATGAGCTGGAGAGCAAGGCGCGCGCCGTCCGCGAGGCCGCGGAGAAGGCGGGCGGCGGTGTGATCAACACCGGCGATCACGCCGCTGGCCAGTTCATGGACCGCAAGCAGGTACACCAGATCGTTGATCTGACGGTCGCGTTGCACGGGTGGCTTGCCGCCTGTTCAACCAAGGTGGTGAGCCAGCGTAAAGGCGAAATGCCGAAGCTGAACCTCACTGAGCCGGTGACCACCGGCACCGGTGAGAACGCGGACGATACCACCGACACCACGCCGGAAACGTCCGCGGTTAACTACAACTGCGCCAAGTTCAAGAGCGTGATCTACATCTCGTATGAGGCTATCCGCGAGGCCGCGGCCAGCGGTACGGTGGACTTCGGCTCCGTGGTGCTCCGGGCCTTCGCAAAGCGGCTCGGGTACGATCTCGCTGACGTGATGCTCAACGGTGATACCTCACTGCCTGGGACCACGAAGCGTAACAAGCTGCTCCGCCAGATTGACGGCTGGCTCAAGCAGGCGCGAGAAAACGCGGTCTACTCCCAGACCACCCGCGGGACTCGCTACGATCGGCGCGTCTATCCCCACCTCTACCGCCGGCTCCCCAAGGAATACCGCCGGGATCCCGATCTCCGGTTCCTTGAGAGCCCGATCACGGACATGAGCTGGGAGGAGTACCTCAGCACGTTGGACGGCTCGGACGTGCGAGACGACGCCCTGATCAACTCGCCCGGCCGGACCCGGCATGGACGGATGGGGCTGGGCTCCCTCATCATTCCGCAGTTCCCCGAGGATCTGGGGTTCGATGTCCTCGCCGGGAGCGCCGCCGCTCCGGACTCCGCGGCCGCCAGCGGTGGCGGGATCGCGCTGAACGTCTCCACCGCGCTGGGCGGGTACGCGTCCGCTCAGGACGGCCGCCAGGTGAAGATCACCTATACCGCCACCGGCCTCAGTGAGACGGTGGAGGTGACGGACACCGGTGCGATCCTCCAGGCGACCACGGCCGGAACGCTGGGCCAGTCCAGCGTCAGCACCACGGCGGGCGACTACTCCGTTGACGTGGCGGACACCACGCCGATCATGCTCACGAACCCGGCAAATTTGCTTGTCGTAATGTGCGACAAGATCCGCGCTTACAACGAGTTTGAAAAGGGATTTGAGCGGTGGAAGGTGACGGTGTTCTGGGAGGGAGATGCTGGCATTTTCAACCCGGACGCGCTGGCCATGCAGGACGGCGTGATTCCCACGGACTTTAGCTGGGGCAACTGATCCCAGCGGCGGCCCCGGG
>Ga0316206_1001870_pt1 | contig 16250 bp, 26 predicted proteins | sample 6monthpyrite_MG_FD_204942 | JGI IMG/M metagenome (GOLD analysis project Ga0316206, IMG submission 204942) | Microbial mat bacterial communities from mineral coupon in-situ incubated in ocean water Damariscotta River, Maine, United States -... | ecosystem: Environmental > Aquatic > Marine >... | reverse complement strand
GCTTTTAAAGTTGTGGTAAACAACTAAGTGGTATGTTTCATCTGTGTTTTCGATAAAATGCATGTCAATATTTTTATTTTTATAGTCCGTTAAACTGATACCCATAATATTTCCTCTTTTATTTTATAATTTTAATATTCCCTTGCATAACCTTTAACGCATGTATTATCTTTTGTGCTTCATTTTTAGAGACCATATACAAATGCAAATATCTTTTTTTAGTTTGACGATTTACAAACTTTAAGAGAGCTTCATCTGTAGGTGTAGATGCAAAGCTGTTCCAGATAGTTTGCATAGCGTTTTTTTGCTCAGGTGTGCAAAGCCTAGCGTCTCGTTCATCTCTAACAGGCAAGTTGTCTCGTTTGAAGTTTAGATAATCAACGAGTACTTTAAGATTGTCTATCTTAAGCTCTTTAGAACTCTCAACTCCAAAGTGTTCTTGTAATATCTCTTTATATTCATCTTTGTTATGTTTGTAATACTCTTGGTATTTTTTAGAAAGATGAATGCGCTTGATTAGTGTCTTTTTAAATTCTGCTTGTGTCATGTGGGGTTTCCTTATAAAGTAGTATAACCATTACAACCGATACAATAACCTAGTTATAGGGCTTTATCTAAGGGGGTTTTAGCGGTTGTAACGGTTTATGAGATTGAAGTGTAAATTATTGGTTTTCCCTTTTTTTCTTGATGCTTGTTCCAAAATTTATCTACAAATTTCTCAAGCGTATCTCTAGCTGTTTTATCTGTTTTTTCAAAGCCAACACTGCCTAATAATACAGTTTGAAGTAACCCCTCAGGGTTCTTTTTCAAAGCAGATATAGCCTTTCTTACAAAGTCCTCTTCATATTCACTCATAGTAGCATAGATTGCATCAAGCTTCTCAAAACTTAAAGTATCAAGATTTACAGTAACGCCAATATCCTCCACCATTGTTCTTGACCAAGTACTGTTTAAAATAAAGTGAAGTTTATTCTTCTCTTTTGCCTTTTGAACCATTTCATAAACATTATCTGGAGAGTTTACAAATACTTGTACTCCAGATATAGTTCTCCCTGTTTTTGTAGCATGGTGCATTATGATTACAGTTGCACCTGCATCTCTTATTCTCATCATTATTTTCATAAATTCTTCAGATTTACTTTTAGAGTCCGTATCTACAAAGTCCTTAGTTGTTTCAAAAAAGAAGACAACATCTTTAAAATTGCCAAGCAATGCTTCAGCATCTATTTTTCGTAAATATCCCATAGCATCAACACCTGTCTTCGCTCTACTTACATAGTCTATTTTTGGGTGCTTTATAAGCTTCTCAAAGATGTTTTTTTGGTGAAGGTTACTTATGCTGTTGTCCATGTCTACATAAATAATACCTCTTACATCATCTCTACTTTTAAGAAGTTGTGCAATCGCATACCCTAACCATGTTTTACCCTGTTTAGGAGGTGAATAGAGAAGTGTCATACTGTTTGAATACAAAAACCCGTTTATATATGCTTTTGCTTCGTCTATCTCAAAATCTTTTTCTTCAAGAGTATTGCCTATTAAAAAATCAAACTTCATTTGTTACCTCCCACTTTTTCCAAATTATCTTTTAGCCATATTTTAAGCCCTTGTCTCTCCGTTTCACCCAAACTCTCAAGCAACTTGTCAAAGTCGTGTTTCTTGTGCGGGTCAAGCTTCATATTCACAAACAAGACTTTTAAGAGCCATTTATTTAAGACATCTTTATCATCTGTTTTTATAATGTAATTGAAGTGCATGAAAAAATCATCAAAGGTTTTGCACTTATCTACATGTCCTTGCAGATTCATGTACGCCTTATCCATTTTTTCATCACCCGTGTTTGGTGTAAATAAACTCATGTTTTTCCTTTTAATAATCTCAACAGAGCCTACCGATGTAAGCTCTATAAAATTACTGTTCAAGTCGCTCTAATCGCTCAAGCTCTGCAACTATAAATGCTCCGGCTATAACGAGATATTTTTTATCTCCGTCTCCCATCGCGATTTCTGCATAATAAGAAGCGGATTCAGCTAAAAAACCTTCTGTATGCTCATCATCATGTTCAGGTGTGTATCCTTTCTCAACCTGACGCTTTCTTTCCTGTTTAATTTCTTCAAACCAATCTGTCGTAGCCATGCAGTGTTCTAAACATTTGCCACAAATACCCATATCATCTACCATCTCACCGCAACAATTACTTACTTGCATCATGCATCCTTTGCTGATATATCAAAATCTAATCGTTCTAACTCAACTGAATCCGTGTATATAAGCTTTATCCCGACACTTCCATCTATAGGATAAAACCCCTCTATACCTTCATTAAATTTATCTATAACAATATTTTCATTTGAATAGAAACCACTCCAACACTGTAGTCTTAAGATTTCAATTGCAATCAGTTTGGATACAGTTGTGTAAATACACCCTTTTGCATCTTGAAGTCTTTCATCTGCACCAATCCAAAAATTATTCATTTCATAGAGGATTACTTTAGTCTCTTTATCCTGTTTGAATTCAAGTTGTACTTCAAAACCTGAGTCATGTTCAACTGTACATATTTTTTGCATCATATACCTCTCAAATATTCAATAGCTTCATTGATTGCTTCACAATACACTCTTGTAAGCTCGCCATCATGGAACATTTTTTCAGCAAAAAGATAGTCTGCATCATTGTCTATAAAAAATGGCTCACACAGTACACATGGTGCTTTTGTGTATCTCAGTAGATAACCGCCTCTGTCTTCACTTGTTCTTGGCAGTATGCCTCTGTTTTTATTTGCAAGTAAGACCCAAAGCTTGTCTTGAAAGATTTGTGCAATCTTTTTACTCTTTACAGATTTATGATAATAAAGTGTCTCGCAACCCTCCACCTCCGTATTAAAAGCGTTCGCATGTAAACTTACAATTAAATCAAGACCAAGCTCATTTAGTTGACCCGGCAGTTCTTGGTAGTTTGTCTCTCTGTACACAACACTAATTTCATCAACCATGTTATAGTCTGTAAAGTTATGCTCTATATCATGGGCTACTTTTCTGAAGAACTCAAATTCACTTACATCGGTTTTTTCATTTACTGCACCGGGGGAGTTTTCCTCATGCCCTATTACTACTGCTATTTTCATCCTATGCTCCTGCAATATCAAGATTGATTAGCTTGTAAGGCTTATCTACATCATCTCTTGTATAAAAGCGGATGTATGCCTTAGAACCGATTATCTCAACACTTTCATCGATAATACTCATGGCCTCTCGCCACTTTACATGTGAAATGTCATAAGACTTGAGTGCTAAAATCTTTTTAGCATTTACCTCACCTTTTTTATCTACTTCAAAGGCTTTAGTTATAAGTGTTTTTATCTCTGGAGATGAACCGATTGTCAGCTCATGCAGACATTCATCTATTTTTAGTTTTGCAATCTGCAACTTCTCATCAAAGTTGATGCTGTCTGCATTTGAGATTTGAACTTTAAGAGTTCCGGAGAAGTTTTCTAAAGTGATGTTCCCTTTTTTAGAGTTCTTTTTTGCATCCAAACCGTAGTTTTGCAACAACAATTCAAAGTAATCGCTTGTATCACCAAACGCATCTTTTTTAAACCTGTTTAAAAGTGCGCTTAACTCTGTAGCTGTTTTGATTAGCTTTTCAACCAACTCATCTTTTAACTTTTCATCTGCTCTAATGAGATCAGGATGAACACCTTCACTTTTTTTATTAAGCCAGAGACCATTTTCATCTACTTTAGGCATTTTCATCACCTGACCAACAAACATAACCATACTTACTGCATACAGCCATTCTTTCTTTTTTCTTTACCTTTTTAACGATTTTAAATGCCATAGCACTTGCCTTTTTCGCTCAGCGTCCCGAGCTGTGGAATTTGGAGAACTCCATAGAGTCTATTACTCTTTAGTAGACTCTAGCAACTCTTCTTAAATATCAGTTCTCTGGGGTCAAGCCCACATCTATCACAAAGCAGCATGATCTCTTTAAACGGAATTTTGTTTCGCCTTCGCATAGTGGCAAAGTTCATCTCGGTTATCCCAAGTAAATCAGCAACATTCTTGTTAAATACCTTAGAGCCTTTAAAACTAGGTTGGCGAGAGATAATGTCTTTTAATTTCTCTACTATTTCCTTGGTATCACATAGCTCATTCATGGATTTTTTCTATATGGTCTATGTGGTATCTATCTATCACACCACTTATCTCAACATCAACCATTGTGACACCTTGCCATTTAATAATCCTGACCACCGTTCCTTCAAAAAGTCCAATATAAACTTTCTCTCCAACTTTTATATCATCTGCTTTTAATGCCATCTATTCCCCTTTTTAGTTTTATTAAATCTATATATCTCACTGCCAATCCAACCCAAAACAAACCCGCCTACTGCGTAGGCTATATGTAGTTCAATCATTGTTTACTCCATCATGTCAATTAATTTTACAAATGTACTTTCACTATCTTTAGAATGCCCATTAAGAACAGCATTTTTCATATCATCCAAAACTTCAACACACATCCCCATTCGACCTTTGAAATGATTTATTAGCAACTCGTAATACCTTTGTGTATGTGCCAATTCATAAGCTTCTACAAGTGCATAAACTTCGGCATCTTCTAACTCATATAGATAAGCTTTTTTACATCTTCTATCTAGTTCTTCTTGTCGAAAAAGAACCTCGGTTATATCTTCATGTGTTCCTGCCCAAACCATAGGTGATTTTGTATCGTCTTGTAAACTTCTAAGCCATTCTAAAGAGCCACCGCTAAGTTTGTTCGCTTCATCAAGTATGAGTATCTTGTTTTTCATAAATGAACTTATTTCGGCTATTGTTGTAGACTTGGCGCCTGCTCCACAACCATGACATATAAGCCTGATGAGCTCTCTTCTTGTCATCCCTTTATAGGCTTTAATCATGAAGCTATTTGAATTCTTCTTTTTTATGTTAAGAAGCAATGTTGTTTTTCCTGTGCCACTATTTCCACGAAGCAAAATGATTTTATTTTGTTTTATAGTTTTATTTATTCGCCCTCTAGCTTCAACAACATGCGAAAATTCAAGTATGGGCTTAACAAAGACATTTTCATCTCGTTTTTTAAGTTCCTCAGCCATGTATATTCGTGCTTTTTCTTCTGTACCATCCACATCGTTATACTTTCCATGCCGTATTTGGCTTAGTTGTGAGCCACCCTTAATGCCAATAGCATTACCTAAACTGTTTTGACTTATGTTAGTTATATCTTTAAACTTATCAAGCAACTCCCCAAAAGGAAGTTTTAATATCTCTTCATTACTCATTTAATACCCTTTCAACTTATGTTTATTATGCAAATTGTGCAAAGAAATCATCCTCTTTTTTTTCTTCTGGAAGATACTTCACAATGTTGTTTTCTAATCTTTTAATTTTAGTCCTGTCCTCAAGTTTCACATCTTGTATCACGACCTCTTTTTGTGGAAGTAGCTTGTCTTTAAGAGCTTTTTTAGCTTTCTCTAAGTCCACTTTAGCACTTGAACGAGTACGCATAGACGATTTGGCACTATTGATAACTTTTTGAGTATCTGCCGTATCTTTTACAAACACTTTTTTAGCTTTCACAAAATCTTCTTTTGTCATATCTGATACCTTGCTATCTACAACAACACCTATAAGCTCTCCTGTAGAATCAAAAACAAAGAGTTCACTTATGTTGTCTATGTTTTCGCTTATAAATACTTTTTGCTTTCGATATTTCATTATAAAACTACTTATAAATCTAAGCCCATTAAAGTGAATACCGTCTTTTTGTACATCCCTTGAATGATAACCGCCAGCGTAAATCAAAAAGCTCTCGTAGCTTATTTTTTGCATAGGCTCCACACAAGAGTTCCAAACCTCTACAGGTGATGGACCCGTTCTTCTTTTTTTGTCTATCTCCCATAAGCAAACACCCTCCTGAATCCTCGCATCAAACTCATCCCAGCTTAGGAGAGCATCACTATCTGTTTGCGTCTTTACAGGGTTTCCGTATTTGTCTTTTGCGGTTCTATGTTTCTTTGCGGTCTGCTGCTCTATCTTTTGGCGATGACCTACATTGTGACCGATGAAGCCGACAAGCATTGTCATGTAAGAGTGTTGCAGAGTTTTAAAAGCTCTCTCAATTCCACCTTTTTCATCACCTGCATATGCGATAGCTTTGTCGTATCTGATATGCAAATTGTCTAGCAGGTTTTGAAACTGTTTTGAGAGATAGTCTCGACCGTTATCACCTTTTATGGTTTTAGGCATGCCGAATTCATCTATGGCTTTCCAAAGAAGCCTTATGATTGCCAGCGCGTTTGACTTGATTGCCAATGTTGCCACGACTCTTCCACTAAACACATCTTTTATAGCCAAAATATCAGGTCTCATCTGATTACCTTCATGGAAGATAATCACATCCGCCGGAGTACTATCTATCTCCCAGCATTCATTTTTATATGTAAACTGCTCTTTACGGTTACCCATGGCAGGTTGATTGTAAGACTTGTTAAAATCTTCACCCATTGTCGCAAGTGTCCATTCAAGTACTCGTTTCTCATAGTAGTTGTCTAAAAACCTTTTAACAACTCCATAGTCGCATATGTTCTTTGCTTCACCTATTTTCCAAGCTATAAAATCAAAACCATTCACTCGCTCTTCTTGGTGGTGCATCTCTTCCCAAACTTGTTTGTAGTTAATCTCTCCGGCTCCAAAAGCTCTAAAACAGGAAACGATAAACCTTTGTTGATGTTCATTTAAGGCACGAGTAGAACCTTTTTTTGCACCTCGTTTGTCTATCAAAGCACTAGCACCTTTCTTTTTGTACTCTCTATTCCAATCATAATGCATCTTTTGCGTGTAGTGAATGTTGAACTCTTTGTGCACATATTTTATAAAGTCTGTCACACCTCCTTTTTTTGCTCTTTTAAAGTCGCCCCATGCACTCATCACTTTGAGTTTTACATCAAGTTTTGCTTTTTGCTTTTCATCCAAGGTGAGCTCGATTTCTCGTTTAGGCTCTTTTTTTACATTAACGGTTTCAGTTTTTACCTCTGTGTAATGGTAGGCAGGTCGTCCTCTACCACTTTTCACCATCTCAAAACCATACTTTACATCACTAAATTCTACAAATTCTATTTGACTTTCAAAGGCTTGTTTGGTTTTAGCTCGTATATGCTGAAGTGTAAAACCTACAATACCTGCTAGTTCACTGCCAGTCATCATGCACTCTTTTGAGCGGTTTTCTCTTTATCGGATTGAGATTCTAGAGCCTTATACTCTTTTTGCCAAGGGAAAAACTCATCCTCGTAAATACCATCTCTTTTAAGACACTCAAATATCTCTATGCTAGTCGCGCCACCTTGTTTACCCGTAGTTTTACCGCCAAGTATGTTGCTAAGCATAGCTTGAGATAAATCGTTACGAGCTGCATACTCATTTACTGCGCCATATGCCACTACATCAAATCTTTTTCTAAGTTTTGTTTTCTCTTTAGCTACTCTTGCCATTTCAATTCCTTTACATTTTTATTTGGATACTGTTTGTAAAATGCCATTGGCTAGCATTTTTTGCAAATACCCATGTCAAAGCTCTTAAGTAAAGAGCTTCAAGATGTTTACTTTTTTCTAAAATTATCTTTAGTTCTAAACCATTTTAAAGCTTTTTTTATCATTTTTTTTACTATCTGTCGTAGGTACGCATCTTCAAACCTTTAAAAACCTTTTTATATTTTTCATCCATTTGTTGTGTTTTTTTTCACACTCACTACAACGCTTGCACCATTCTGCTTTATTTCCACATCCATCAATACAAAAATTGTTGTCTACACATTTACTACATATAGAAATTATTGAATACATCTCTTTGAAACATTGTTTACATAAGTTTGTTCTTGCACCTTCCCTTAGAGGAATTAAAAAAGAAATTGCAAATACATCTACAGGTTCATTTCCAAATTTTTCATGTACTATAGTTTGTAATTCATAGCCAAGATACTTCCTTTTTAAGATGCGCGAATCATCTCCAGTCGCTGGATAACCTAATTTAAACCAAACTTCATCGTAGGCTTCGCCTACCAGTCTTTTAGCCCAGTATTCGTTGTAAAGGCGATATTCAAAGGGCTTATGACCATTTTTTATTGCATTAAAATATTTTGACTTTAAACTTATATGTAAGGTTCTCATCCTCTAGCCTCAAACGGTAATTTAGTCTGTAACCGTTCTCTCAAAAACATATTCTCAGCTTTTTCTTTTTCATACGCTTTTTTATACTTCTCTGCCTCTAGCTTTAAAACTCCAAGCTGAGCCGCCATCCTAAAAACAAGCCCTTTTGAATTTGCCATTTGCACTCCTTTCAACATTGTTAAAGTTTTATTTTTATATAGTTTTGTTCTAACCGATACACATGGTATATTTAATAGAGTTAAGTTCTTCCTTATAAAATGTTTGCGTAATCTCAACAATTTCATTCCTATAATTAATCTCTTTTTGTAAATCAGCTTCCATGGCGATAAAAGTTGCAAACGTATTATCATCTTCAGCCCAACTCCAACTTTTTAAAGCTTTAGGAAGGGAAATAGTTATCTTTTCTTTGTGTATTTTTGTATCAAAGTATGTGTCTACACTACATTTTTCTATTGTAAAAGAAAAGCCAAGAGCTTCTATTTTTTCTTTTATCTTATAAGCTCTCTTAACCAGTTCATTTGCTTTATTTACAAAACTGGCTAACTTTTCTAGTCTTTCTAGTCTTACTTCTCTCAAGTTTTCTTTTTTAGGTAGAAATGTGTGTCCAACCGAATATTTTTCAAGATTAGCAATATACATAGTACGTGCATCTTCTCTCGTAACACTAAATCTCTTTTTAGGAAGAGTTTTTTTTTCACTAAAAACCTCTGTAATAATAAAATCTTGATCATGTTTCATAAATTTTTCCACCTCTCTTATTGTCTCTGCACTAGCAGAATGTCTTATTTGTAAAAACATTGTTTTTATCGCATCTCTGCGCAACTCTTTTGTAGCAAACTGCTCTATATAAATCGCTACTGCAATATTGCTCTCATACATTAACTTTGCATATTCTTGTATAAACGTTTTCATCATTTATCCTTTATGTATTTACTTAAAACTTTACAAGTAAAGCTTCTTTATAAATACTTGGTTCTTTGGTGACCACCCCTTAGCTTCCACCACCATTATGGTGAGGCACATTTAGACCGACACGGTCAAGGCTCTCGCCTTTAAGTCATAGACTCGATAAAGCCCTACGAATAGAGCTCTATGAAACTACTTTTTTTCAGCTGGAGAGATAAGATTGCAATCACTCACACCTACCAATCCAGCTGCTACAACTCCGGCCATTACAGCTGACTTCAGCCCACCTTTTTGAAGTGCCAGAGAAAACACATCTGCTTCATCTTTTTTACTAAAGAGGCACGATAACGATGCCGCTAACCTATCTATGCGAATTCCGTCAACCATCTTGTTTACAACCAAGTCAGAAACAGCTTCTTTATGCACCTTTGTTATCTCTCGTTGAACTTCTAAATTCAAATCTTTACCTTCTGCCATCATTTATCCTTCGCACAATTTATAAGAACATCTTCAATTAATAAACAACTTGATCTAATTTAGATATAGTTTTGTTAATTGATAAAAGCATTATAGTTAAAAATATTAACCTTTGTCAAGCATTTGGTTAATATTTTTAACCTTAACAAGGATTGGACATATGGAAGAACTGAAAGAAAGAATAAAATATCTTAGAAAATCCCTAAAAATAGGCTCTCAGGAAAAACTGGCAGAGATATTGAATGTTAATGGAGCTAGGGTTAAAAGTTTGGAAACTGGGCGAGTAAAAGATTTAACTGCTCAAGAAGCCAATCTTTTAGTTAAAAATTTTAACCTTAACATAGATTGGCTTCTTACTGGTAATGGTGAAATGCTACTCAATGAAAAAGATATCAGTCTAGGTACGATTGCAAAAGCGTCTTCAACCTTAGTAAACATACCTTATTTTGAAGACACATATGCTTCAGCTGGTGGAGGAGCCATCAACTATGACAATGTGCCATCTGTACTTTCGTTTGATTTGACATTTTTACAGTCTATTCTTGGCGTTAGCTCTTTTCATAATCTTCATATCATCAAAGCTATCGGTGACTCTATGGAACCACTCATCGTATCAGGGGAATTGCTCTTTATAAATCCAGTAGAAAATGATGGTAACTCCATAACAAGTGGAGGTGTATATGTTGTGAGATACTATGACGACTATTTAGTAAAGAAAATAGATAGAAACTCAAAAACAAAAGAACTGACACTCATAAGTGAAAATGACATATACTCAAAGGTACTTATTACAGGTGAAGATTTAGAATATTGCACCATTATAGGTCGTGTCGTTGGACACTTTGATAGGATTTAATCATGGGTAAAGGTTTCAACTTAGCAATAAGAATTGCAAAAGATATTGACAGAGCTAATACAAGAGCAAGAAAAGAAAGAGAACGAGCTATTCTTACACGAGAAAGGGACAACTTAAAACGATTAAAAGAGCAAGAACGAGAAAATATTCAAGCTATTAAGTTGGAAGAAAAGCGAGTAAAAGAGAGAGAAAGAGAGCACCAAAAAATGCTCAAAGAAAAAGAAGTACAAAGAGTTAAAAATGAAAAAGAACAAATTCAACTAAACAAAGAGCAATTTAAAAAAGCTATGGAATATGAAAAAGCAGTATTTGAAGATAGAATTTTAAATCGTACAAAAATGCGGCTTGAAATAGTAAGAGATATTTTAAAATAAAGGGAAGTATATGGAACAGAATATTATTACAGGTGTTTTAGCTGGTATAAGTGCTTTATCAATTGTGGCTGCTTTTTATACAAGGTCATTATATAAAGGGAAAAAAGGAGAAGAGTTTTCTCTTGAAGAGCGAATCAAACAGTATCACGGTGATATAAATTCTGTTGACAGCTCTTTATCTAAAAAAACAGATGAGCTAACTATAATAGAATCTAAACTGAATGCAACTACAAATAAGCTAGATACAAATAAAATAGACTTGGATTCAACAATTGATAAACTTAAATCAAAACAATCTGAACTACATCATTTAATAATGCTTGAAAATAAAGGCGAAACCTTAAAAAAAGACATAGAAAAACATCAAGATAAAATCAAGCAACTATTATTAAACATTAAACTTGAAAATGATAAAAAAAGTGAGCTTACTAAAGAAATAAATATGATTAAAGGAGAGATAAATTTATTCTCTCCAATATATGACTTAGTAAATATTGGTTTTTTCAAAGAACCTAAATATCTATTTGAAACAAGCGAGAGATTCAAAGAAGAAATTTTAATAGTTAGAGAAGAGCAAAAACAACTTATTCAAAATCAAGAAGCTATAATTATTCCAAATGAAATTGCAGCTATAAGTGATGGACCTTTAGCAAAAAAAGCACTACAAGGGCAATCCAAGATAATGCTTAAAGCTTTTAATATTGAAGTAGATTTATTGCTAGCATCTTTAAAGCCAAGTAACTTAGCAAAGACTTTGGAAAGAATAGAAAAATTAGCAACAGATATTGAAAAGTCTGTTATATCTTTAAAGTGTGGATTTTCACAACAATATGTAAAACTAAAATTTAAAGAATGTGAGCTTCAATATCAGTTTAAACTAAAACAAGAAGATGAGCGAGAAGAACAACAAGCAATTAAAGAGCAAATGCGTGAAGAGCAGCAAGCAATTCGTGAATTTGAAAGAGCTTTAGCAAAAGCACAAAAAGAGGAAAAAATGTATCAGGATGCTCTTGAACAGGCAAGAAAAGAATTGAGCTTTGCCAATGAAAAAGAAAGAGATGCGCTATCTTTAAAAATAGAATTACTTGAAATGAAATTAAAAGAAGCTATGGACAATGAAACGAGAGCTAAAAGCATGGCTGAACAAACAAAAAGAGGTCATGTATACGTCATATCAAATATTGGTTCGTTTGGAGAAAATATTTACAAAATAGGTATGACTAGAAGACTAGAACCACTTGATAGAGTTAAAGAACTTGGTGATGCATCTGTACCTTTCTTATTTGACGTTCATGCCATGATATTTTCAGAAAATGCTCCAAAACTTGAAAAAGAATTGCATAGTATTTTTAGAGAACAAAGAGTTAATATGGTGAATAATAGAAAAGAATTTTTCAGTGTAAGCCTCGAAGATATAAAAAGAACAGTAGAATCACATCACGGAATAGTAGAATTTACCAAATTAGCTGAGGCATATGAATACAGGGAAACTTTAATTCTAAAAAGTGCTTAATTTATTTGCTTTAATCACTTTTTTTACTTGCTTTAATATAACTTTACAACAACTTTTTTATATAAATGACTATTAAAGCAAGTAAACTCACATAAAAAATACAAAACTTACTTGCTTTATTCAATAACGCCCAAAGATAGGAACTTAAAGTAAGAAGAAGTCGTGTAGAAGTCTAAAATCATCAAAAGATATTCCATAGTTTTTTCCAGCGTATATTGACCGTTTAAAGCCGTTTAAATGGGAGTTTAAGAGGTGTTAAATGGATAGAAAGTTTCTATGTATTGAGGAAGAAATAGACAAAAACTGAACAATGGGGAAAAAAATTGAACACTAACCTTTTTACAACACCAACCAAAAAACATTCACAAAGCCCACACCACCGAAGCTAAACAGAAAAAAAGCGCCAAAATTATCACTCACTTTTTCAACACACCCCTACACTAACTATGCATATATATCTCATTGCAAAATAGTTAATCTTTTTATTGTAGAATCTCACTTAAATCAAAATTACATAGGAGACTAAAATATGAAATTATTTTTGTTGTTATTGTTACTTTTTTCTTTTGCCAATGCTGAAGGAACAGCCACAGAGGAAAAGCTGGGTGCGATGGTTCCACTTAACTTAAAATTCATTAATGATGAAGGAGAAGAAAAAACATTAAAGCAACTTATGAATGGCAAACCCACTCTTTTAACATTAAACTATTATAAATGTGCTGGAGTATGTACAACAGAGCTTGCTGATTTGGCCGATACACTTTCAAAAGTTGATTTACAAGAAGGTAAAGATTACCAAGTACTTACTGTAAGCTTCTCAGAAACAGAAACACCAGACCTTGCAAAGGAAAAACGAACAACTATTCTTGAGTCTATAACACGGCCTTTTACTAAGTCAGCATGGAATTTTGTTCTTGGTAAAAATGGTAGTTCAAAAAAACTTGTAGATGCGGTCGGCTTTAATTTTAAAAAAAGTGACTTACCCTCAGTAGCGACACAGTACACACATGGCACTGGTGTAATCGTTTTATCACCTGAGGGACAAATAACTCGCTATCTTCGAGGCATTATTCAACTTCCGATTGATGTAAAGATGGCTGTTTTAGATGCAGCAAAGGGAAGAGTTACTCCGTCAATTCCTAAGCAATTGCAATCTTGCAGTGACTATCATCCCAAAGAAAAATATGTTCTTCCTATAGAACAAATAGTAGGAGGAATCATAACTTTTACTATAGTTGGTATTTTTATCTTTTTATTCTTGACAGGTAAAAAAAATAAAGTTACTCGTACAAAAGAAGAGCACTACACAAAAGAAGAGAACCATTCTCAAAAAAAAGATAATGATGAGTAAAATTCCCCTTGTTTTAATTAATAAAAGATGAGCTAATAAAGGTGATTACTCTTCATAAATTACAAATGTTCCTGCTAGCATATCATGGAGTGAGCGTTTATCGTCTCTAAATGCCACCATGATAAATCCAAGTAAAAATAAAAAAATAGATATTATATAGCCTAGTGAACGGGTAATTGCTTGTTTGTTGTTTATGTCTTCAAAAATCTTTGCATCGACTGTCTTGACTCTCTTATTATATGATGTTTTGTTATCTTGTTTTATTCTCCGTAGTGTGTCCACATTCTAGATATTCTAACAACTTTATCAGCTTCTTTAACTTCATAAACTATTCTATGTTTAATATTTATTCTTCTTGAGTACGAACCTGTTAAATTTCCAACTAATTTTTCATATGGAGGTGGTTTTTGAAATGGATTATTTTTTATGAGTTCAATTAATTCTTTAGCTTTCTTGTCTAAATTATTAGATGAGAGTTTTTTAGCATCTTTTAAAGCTTGTTTTGAATATAGAACTTTGTAGCCTACCATCCAATATCTTCACTAAATTCACTATCAGAAGCTTCCATAGCCTCTTTTATAGAGTCTGCCATGCCATGGATAGAGTTTAGATACAGAGTTTCTTCTATTGCATTCCAATCTTCTTCTGAAATCATAACAACATTGTTTCTTTTTCCAGTAATCATAATAGGCTGATGCGTCTGGGATGTTTCATCCATAATCTTGTATATATTTGTTCTAGCTTGGCTAACTGTCATAACTTTTGTCATAAAAACTCCTTATTTACAAATAGTACCACATATCGTACGTATTGTCAAGTTGCATTTATGAATGATAATGACTGAGTTGAGAAATACTTATTATACTACTCTTCCTTTAAATTTAAAAAATCTTTTGATGTCATACTTGGTACAAATTCTTGAATTTCATATTTTGCTAAATTATTTATTTTAAATGGGTCTTGATTTAAAACTTCTTCTAATTTTTCTAAACTATCTAATTTCGACAATATTATTCCACCAATTCTTGGTATTTTTCTTCCTGATGCAATAAAATAACCTTTTTCATATTGAATTTTTAAATATTCGATATGTTTTGATAACATTTTATCAACTTCTTTTAAATCACATATATATGTTAACGATATTATGAACATTTTTGTCCTTTCTGAGTATAACGATTAAGCTCAGGTGAGAGCAAAAGTGGTCCGACGATAGGAGCGCCGCTTTTGCGAATCAACTGGAGTGCCTTGTTATGCATTTATTGGAAGCCCTTGACTCCAGCTATGAGCCATGCCATTTACGATATTAGAGAAGTTTGTACTTTTGCTATTTTCATTTCGTACTTTGCAGAACTCTGCGTCAGGATTGAACAAAGAAGAGGCCAAATCTCGACCTGCGGTAATAATATCTGTTGTTTTTTCCACTCTTAGATTTGTGAATTTCGAAAATGCTTCACTTATATTCTTGCTATTTTCAGATAGACAATTTGCAAGATGCCAGGCGTCCTCAAGAGCCTGACAAGCACCTTGTCCAGATGTTGGTAATGGAGCATGCGCTGCATCACCAATAATTATTAGATTATTCTTATGCCATATATTTATCGGATCATGGTCATGCACATATATTTTATTTATTCTGCTTGTAGGCGTTCTAGTAATGATTTCATTAATCGGATCTGACCAGGTGGAGAATATTTTTTTTAATTCATTCTTATAGTGTGATGGGTTTCTTATTCCCACCTTTGCTGCTGAAATACCTCCTGCCCAATAAGCCTTATATGGTGAAACAGGAACAATTCCAAATCTTTCTCCTACGCCCCAATAATCTTTGACAATAATTTCATCAAATACTTTTTCTTTGGATTCATAGACACCTATCCAATTTATAAATCCTTGATATATTGGCTTGTTACCACCTGTCACATACTTTCTAGCGATTGAAGACATACGGCCATCTGCACCTATGACTAAATCCGCTGATGTTTTTTGCCCATTTTTAAAGCAGATGTTTACACATAATTCATTTTCATTAATGTTAGTTACTTCATATCCATACTTGATAGATACTCCAAGTGCATTAAGTTTAGAAACTAATATTTTTTGAAAATCATAACGAAGTACAGAAAGGCTTGGGTAGCCCATTAGTTCGTTTATTTCTTCTATATTTATAGAGCCAAGTTGTTCACCTTTATTCGATAAACGTTGCATTGCTGAGGGAAAGCCAGATTTTCTTTTTAGCTCATCAAGTATTCCAAATTGTTCTAACACATATGCTGCATTTGGCCATATAACAATACCTGCCCCTATATTTGACTCAGAATCATAACGCTCATAAACAGTTACATTAAAACCTTTGAGTTTAAGGGCAATAGCGCTACTAACACCACCAACGCCTCCTCCTAATATTGCCATGTCCATCCGATGTTCCTTACTTGATTGCATAACTTTAATCTTGAGAAATACAAGAACCGCTTGCGGGTCTCATATTTCTCTCCAAGTACTTGTTATGTGTGATATTAGTCTATAGATAATTCATATAGTTTTTTTACACTCTTCCAATTTCTAGTTGTTGCAGAAATAGCAAG
>Ga0316206_1001869_pt1 | contig 16251 bp, 16 predicted proteins | sample 6monthpyrite_MG_FD_204942 | JGI IMG/M metagenome (GOLD analysis project Ga0316206, IMG submission 204942) | Microbial mat bacterial communities from mineral coupon in-situ incubated in ocean water Damariscotta River, Maine, United States -... | ecosystem: Environmental > Aquatic > Marine >... | reverse complement strand
AAACTGGGATAAAAAACGTTGTTGTTGGACTGAGTGGGGGTCTTGATTCCGCTGTTGTTGCAGTTTTGGCTCATAAAATCTTTAAAGATGACCTTTTATGCGTAAAAATGCCGTCTCACTATTCATCTCAGGCCTCTTTAGATGATGCAGAATCTCTTTGTCGTGATTTTGGGATGAAGAGTATCACAGCTTCAATTGAGCCCATGTTAAAAGCATATGAGGAATTAAATCCCGATATGGATAATCTAAGAAGAGGTAACTTTTCTTCCCGCATGAGAATGTCAACACTTTTTGATATTTCTGCTCGTGAGAATGCTTTAGTCTTGGGCACTAGTAATAAAAGTGAACTTATGTTGGGTTATGGAACTTTATACGGTGATCTCTCAAGTGCCCTCAACCCAATAGGTGATTTGTATAAGAGCGAAGTTTACAAGTTGGCTGAGTATTTAAATGTAACTCCAAGTATCATAAGCAAAGCTCCATCGGCAGATTTATGGAATGGTCAAAGTGATGAGCAAGATTTAGGTTATACTTATGCCAAGTTAGATGAGGCATTGAAACTTTATGTAGAGGATAGATTGTCACAAGAAGAGATAGTTAAAAAAGGCATAAGTAAAAATATGCTTGAGATGATAGTAAGCAGGATTTTTCGCAACCAATTTAAGCGAAAGATGCCAGTTATCGCAAAACTGACTTCTAGAACAATAAATCATGACTTTAACTATCCAAGAGATATAACTTTATAAGGATTTAGATATGAAAATTCCATTTTATAAATATGTAAGTGGACGAGAAGCCCATTCAAATGTAAGCGATGTACTAGATGATGAAGATGTAAATCAAGTAGAAGAACTTGAAAATGAATTTGCTTCTTATATTGGAACAGAATATGCCTTAGCTACCTCTCACGGTACTTCTGCTCTTCATTTAGCTATGTTGGCGCTTGATTTAAAAAGAGGTGACAAGGTTGTGTGTTCTGTAAATGCTCATCCAACTATTCCTGAAGTGGTTCGTCATTTTGATGCTGAACCTATTTTTATAGATATTGATTCGGATACATATAATATTAATTTGAATAGTTTAGAATCATATCTTGAAGACAATCAGTCAAAAAAGTTAAAAGCTGTTATCATAACCCATGTGGGTGGTCAGTGTATAGACTTAGAAAGAGTTTACTCTATGGCTAAAATATATGATGTAAAAATCGTTGAAGATGCCTGTGATGCTCTAGGTGCAACGTATCATGGTGATAAAATCGGCTCAACCGGCGCCGATATAACTTGTTTTGATTTTTCATCACATCTAAAGAAAAATGTGTGTAATGGCGGTATGTTAGTTACTAATGATGATGAGATTATTGAAAGAGCAAGGCTTTTAGCAAATCATGCAATAGTGAGAGACGAAGATGCTCTAGAATATATTTATGATGTCATAGACATAGGAAATGATTATTCGCTGAGTCAACTAAATGCAGCATACATAAGAGCGCAAATTCAAGATCAAGATAAAAATATTTCAAGACAACAAGAGATAGCCAAAATGTATAGTGATGCTCTAGTGGACACTCCACATATTAAAATTCCGGATATGAGCAATAAAGAACATCCCTTTTCTTTATACATTGTAAAAATAGATAAAAATCGTGATTCTTTTGCAGTTGAATTAAAAAATGAATCGATACAAACGGGGCTTCATTACATTCCTTTGCATTTACTAACGTATTACAAGTCAAAATACTCTCTTCGTGTAAATGACTTTCCTGTTGCTCTTAGAAGTTATCAGCAGATTTTATCTCTTCCTATTTATCCGAGCATGGATGATAAAGAAGTTAAATATGTTATAGAAAAAATTAAAAAAATAGCAAAAACAAGAGTTTAAAAGTACATATATTGACGAAAGATTTAGTATTTTGGGTTGAAGAATATTTTTACAGCCCAAACCTATTTCAAAAACTACTTTCCATTTTGTTCCTCCCCTTTAGTTGGATTTATTGTCTTATTATGTACTTGCGCTTTAAAAGTAAAAAAATAGTTGATTTTGATGTAGATATAATAAGCGTAGGAAATTTAACGCTAGGCGGTAGCGGTAAGACACCACTCGTGAGTGCACTGGCTTTAAGGTATGACAAAGTTGCCATTGTACTTCGTGGTTATGGCAGAGATACCAAAGGTCTTTATGTAGTAAAAGATTTTAAAAAGATTTTATGTGATGTGAAAGTCAGCGGCGACGAGGCCATGATATATGCTCATAAAGTTCCACATGCAATCGTTATCGTCAGCGAAGATAGAAAAGAAGCCATCTTAAAGGCTAAAGAGATGGGCGCGAAAATTATTTTTTTAGATGATGCTTATTCAAAACATGACATTAAAAAATTAGATTTACTCATAGAGGTAAAGGTCAAAAATACAAACTGTTTACCTTCAGGTCCCCTTAGAGAGAGACTTTGGAACTCAAAAGAAGTTTTCGTTCTCAAAGATGGATTAGACTTTAAAAGAGTTGTTGAGCTTAAAAATAAAAGTGACAGAATGTCGTTAGTAACCGCGATAGCAAGACCCACTCGTTTGAACCAATTTTTACCGGATGTCGTTAGTAAAAACTACTTTGAAGATCATCACTCATTTGTTAAAGGAGAGTTGGAAGAAATACTGAAAAAAGATGCTTCGGATTCTCTTTTAGTGACATATAAAGATTTTGTAAAAGTTGTATCTTTTGGACTTCCTTTATCACTTTTGGATTTACATCTGGAAGTTCAAGAGAGTGTTTTTGAAATTATAAATAAATATAGAAGTAAGTAAAACAGAAAAAGATTAAAACAGTAAAAGGAGCTTATTTAAAGCTCTTAACAAAAGATTTTCAAAAGTGCTTTATATCTGCTCCAGTACTGCCAAAAATAGAAGCTTATCGCATAGTTAAATAATTTATAGTATAATCGAAAAAAATTAATATAGGAAATGAAATGTACGGAATGTTTGAAGATGAAGATGATGTATTTATGGGATCTCCAAAAAGTAAATTTATGGATGTTGTATTTAACGCTAACAATGATGTAGTAAGACATGAATTGGAAAATTTTATAGAAAAATACGCTGCTATGGAACTCATGCTAGAAAAACATGTAGGTGAAGATATAGATGCGGAAGTTAAAAGATTTGGTTTTGCTAATCAAGATGATATTGATGTTAAATCCAAAAGCTTATATATTGAGCTTATGGGTACTATACTTTCCCAGAGTGAATAATTAAAATTGAGAACAATTATACAAGTTTTTATCTTCTCATTGCTTTGTCTTAGTATCATGAATGCGAGTGAACTAAGAAAAGTTAAAAAAATATCTTTAAAAAAGGATGAGCAAAAGGAAATTCTTGTAAAATACGACCGAATTCAAAAACTCTTTAAATTTAGATGGACATTATATAAAAATGGTGGACTGGTAATTCTTAGGTCATATGATAGAATTGTTGCCCAGAATATACTCTATCTTAGGCATAAAAATCAGAGTTTTAGGCTTGAATTGAAGTCTAGAGGTGTTGACTATTATGATGTGCCTTATATACTAGTTAAATTTAAAGAGTTTAATAATGATACAAAAACAGCAGATTTTGAACTATATTTATCTGATAGAAAATCTCAAATTATCATGGAATATTTAAATGAAAAGTAGAAGAGGGATGAATGCATAGAGTTGAGCAAGAGATAGCAAGACTAATAAAAGAGATTGATTATGATGAGGTGACTCGTCTTTTTGAAATGCTTAGCGGCGGTAAAAGGCTTAGAGCAAAATTGATTTTAAAGATAGCTTCTTCTGATGAAAGAGCTCCTCTTCTTGCTGCTATTGTAGAACTTATTCACAGTGCGAGTCTTTTACATGACGATGTAATCGATGAGTCTCACACAAGAAGAGGTGTGGCTTCGGTAAATGCAACTGAGGGAAGTAAAGCAGCTGTGATGCTTGGAGATATACTTTACTCAAAAGCTTTTAGTGAATTAGTAGGTTTTGATAGAGATATTGCAAAAATTATCTCCTCCTCTGTCACAGCACTCTCAAAGGGCGAGATGCAAGATGTGAAGCTAGCTGAGGAGTTTAATAGTAATGAAGATAAGTATCTTGATATGCTTTATCTAAAAACAGCTACTCTTATTGAGGCATCAGCCATAGCTGCAGCACTTTTAGTCGGTAAAGATATACAAGTACATGGTCTTTATGGTCGAAATCTTGGACTTTCTTTTCAAATAATTGATGATATTCTGGATATTACTTCAGATACGTCTGCTCTTGGTAAACCATGCATGAATGATTTTGTAGAAGGTAAATGTACCCTTCCGTATATTTACCTCTACCAAATCTTAGGTGACACGGACAAACAGAGATTAGTATCCTCACATGCTAAATCTATAGATGCGGATGAAACTCTCTGGATAAAAGAGAAGATGCAAGAGCATGAAAGTATTGAACGTGCTTTTAAATTGGCTCATGAGCTCTCACATGAGGCTATGGAAGCCGTAAAAAATGATTATGCACTTGTGTCAATCTTAGAAAACATGATAAAAAGAAGTTATTAATGCATTACTTAAATATAAGCTTTTCACATAAAAATTCTACTCTTGAGATTAGAGAAAAATTATCTTACCCTGATGATAAACATCTTAGTGGATGTTTGACAAGACTAAATGCAAGCGAAGCAATACATGAAAGTCTCTTAATCTCTACATGTAACCGAATGGAAGTATTTTGTAGTTGCATAGATATAACCATGGCGACTGAGCATATATTTAATATGCTCACAGAGCGTTCCGGAATTATTAAAGAGGAACTACAAAAAAGAGCAGATGTGTTTGATGACAGCAGTGCAATTCATCATCTCTTTAGTGTTGCGTCTTCACTTGATTCTTTGGTAGTAGGCGAAACACAGATTGCCGGGCAGTTAAAAGAAGCATTTAGATTTTCATATGATCACGGATTCTCAAACAAAAAACTTGCTCGTGCTATGCGCAGTGCTTTTCAGTGTGCAGCGAAGGTTAGAAACTCCACTGACATATCTTCAAAACCAGTTTCAATTGCCAGTGTTGCAGTCTCACAACTCAAAGAACTTGTGAATGATTTAAATGGCAAAAAAGCTTTAATTATAGGTATAGGTGAAATGTCAGAGATTAGTGCAAAACATTTAATTTCAAATGGTGCTGATGTTTATATCATGAACAGAACAAAAGATAAGGCAATAAAATTAGCTGAGGAATGCGGAGCAAAAGCGATAGATTACGACCAGCTTCCAAATGCAGTTAATGAATTCGAAATCTTATTTACCGCTACCTCTGCTCCACAGCCTATCATCACTGATGCAATTGTAAAACCTTGTAATTTTGAGAGATACTGGTTTGACATGGCACTTCCAAGAGACATAAGTTCTCAGCCAGATAGTTGGATAAAACTCTACCAAATTGATGATTTAAAAAGCATAGTTAGCGCTAATATTGGTTTAAGAGAAGAGAGCGCGAGACTCGCTCATGGCATTATTGGAAGAGCTGTTGTTGAGTTTTTTGAATGGTTAAGTACTTTGGATGTTGAACCGATGATCAAAGAGATCTATAGTAAGGCTTATGCAACGGCAGAGATTGAGAGTACAAGAGCGATAAGTCATGGATATATTCCAAAAGAGTATGCACAAGAGGCTAGAAAAATGTGCGAGCAGACATTAAAAAGGTTTTTGCACGATATGACAGCCAAAATGAGAAGTGTATCGCAAGACTCAAAGTCTGACATGATGACCGGAGCCATGCAGTTTTTAGTTGATGAAAATAGACAAATAGCGAATAAATTTTCTAAAGGACACAAGTGAGAAGATCAAGAGCGTTTATACCAACAACAAAAGAAGCACCTACAGAAGCAACTCTGCCAAGTCATCAATTTTTAATAAGAGCCGGTTTTATAAATCAACAAGGAGCTGGCTTATATAATTTTATGCCACTTGGAAAAATTGTATTAGAAAAGATTAGAGCAATTGTAAAAGAGGAGCTCGACAAGGCTGGCTGTAGTGAAGTACAACTTAGTTTTGTGACCCCTATTGGGTTGTGGGATAAAAGTGGTCGTTCTGATACGATGGGGAAAGAGATGCTTCGTCTCGATGATAGACATCAAAATGAATTTGTTTTAAGCCCTACAAATGAAGAGGCTATGGTTGAACTGGTGAAAAATAGAGTGACGAGTTATAAAGATTTACCTCTTAATTTGTACCAAATAAATACGAAGTTCCGTGATGAAGCAAGACCAAGATATGGACTTTTACGTGGTCGTGAATTTCTTATGAAAGATGGTTACTCCTTTCATGCATCTACTGAAGATATGATAAGAGAATTTCATCTCATGGAAGAGACATACAAAAAGATATTCACTAGACTTGGACTTAGTTTTAGAGTGGTCGCCGCTGATAGCGGAGCTATCGGCGGAACAGGAAGTAAAGAATTTCATGTTTTAGCAGATAGCGGTGAAGATACGATTGTAGTATGTGAAGCCTGTGATTATGGCGCAAATATTGAGACGATATTTCAAGCACAAGAAGAGATTGATGCTCTGAATGAGAAGTCTTACGAAGAGTTGCAAATAAAGAGTATTTCTGAAAAATGTTCTTGTGGTGGAAATCTTAGTTTTAAAAAAGGTATTGAAGTTGGTCATATTTTCCAGTTGGGTGATAAATACTCCAGCGCTCTTGAAGCAAATTTCAATGATGAAAACGGTAAGCCTAAACCTTTTGAAATGGCAACATTCGGTATAGGTGTAAGCAGACTTGTTGCTTCTGTTATAGAACAAAACCATGACGAAAATGGCTGTATCTGGACAAAAGCAACAGCGCCTTATATGGTAAATATTATGATTTCAAATATTAAAGAAACGGCTCAGATCGAACTTGGAGAAGAGTTGTATCTGAAGCTTCAGGAATCAGGGGTAGAAGTTATGCTTGATGATAGAAAAGATAGATTTGGCTTTAAAATGAAAGATGCTGAACTTATCGGTTTTCCATACACTGTCATAATTGGAAAAGAGCTGCTAAATGGGCAGGTACAAATTTTTGATAGAAAAACTACAGAAAATATTGCTGTAAAAATAGAAGATATATATTCGAAAATTATGGAATTAGTCTAATATGCTATATTTTATATTTTATCTTTTTTTGGAGGTATTGCTTTCGGTTGAAATTTCATCCTATATTGGTGGGTTAAATACATTTTTAGAAATAATATTAACCGCTTTTATAGGAATGTCTATACTCGTTAACTTTAGAAAAACATTAGTGGAAAATCTTACTACAGTTTCTTATAGTTGCATTGATTTAAAACAGTTCCAAAGCCTTAATCTGTTTACTTTAGTAGGTGCCATGTTTTTAATTTTACCTGGTTTCCTAACTGATTTCATAGGTATATTGATGCAATTTAGTGTTTTTACTACTATGCTTGTTAACCGTTATAATGTAAAATCAGGTAGTTGTAAAACAGATTCTAAACAAAATAATAACCAAAAGGATTCAAATGTTATCGATGTCGAAATTATTACTGAGCACACTTCTATTAAGTAGTTTACTTTACGCAAAAACTTCCACTGAACAAGTTGAGGATTATCTAGAAGAAACAATTTCCAAAAATCCAAATATAGAAGATTTGAATGTAGGCGTAGTGGATACAATAAAAGTTAAACAGCTTGATGGCTGGAATGCTTATGTTGTAGAAGTTGAAGCTACAATAAAAAAAAATAAGCAAAAAGTAAAGCAAAAGATGATTTGGTTTTCAAATGGTAAGCTTATTACCAAAGAACTAACAGTCATGAATGGTAGTGAGAACCTATCTAGCCTAGTAAAGCCAAAATTTAAAGAAGCATATTATAAAGATGAAAATTTACTCTATGGGAATAAAAATGCTAAACATAAGGTAGCAATATTTTCGGATCCATTATGTCCATTTTGTAGAACCTTTGTTCCTGGTGCTATACGAGATATGAAAAAAGAACCTAATAAGTTTGCAATTTATTATTTTAATTTTCCATTACCTGCTATTCATCCAGCATCAGTAGAACTTGTAAAAGCTGAAATAGCAGCTGAATTACAAGGGCATAAAGACGTATTATTGAAACTTTATAATGTCAAAATTGATCCAAGAGAAAAAGATATAGATAAAATATTGACAGCATTTAACAAGGCTACCGGATTACATATAACATCAAAAGATACAAAATCCAAAAAGGTTACCGACAGATTTAACGAAGATTTGAAAATAGCTGATAATGTTATGGTTCAAGGCACTCCAACTGTGTTCCTTGATGGTAAAATCGATAAAGCAAAGAATACATATAAAAAGGTAAAATAATTTAAATGAAAAAATTAACAATAGCGACAAGAGGCTCAAAACTAGCACTTTGGCAATCAAATCATATCAAAGCAATTTTGGAAGAACAAAACCCTGGACTGGAAGTTGAGTTAAACGTTATTGTAACAACAGGGGATAAAATTATTGATAGACCACTTGCTGCTATCGGTGGAAAAGGTTTATTTTTAAAAGAGTTAGAAGAAGCAATGCTTAGAGGGGAGGCTGATATCGCAGTACACTCCTTAAAAGATGTTCCGACAGCTATGCCTCATGGCCTTATTCTTGGAGCTATTACAGAGCGTGAAGATGCACGGGATGCTCTTTTATCTCAAAAATATCCCGATATCAACTCATTGCCTAAAGGTGCTGTTGTTGGTACATCATCTCTGCGCCGTCGTATGCAAATAGAAAAACTTCGTCCAGATATAATCATCAAGGATTTAAGAGGAAACGTTGATACCAGAATAAAAAAACTAAAAGAGGGCGAGTTTGATGCAATCATTCTAGCTGCTGCGGGGATTAACCGTCTTGGACTTTTAGATGAAGTTGAACATGTATATCAAATTCCACTTGAAGAGATGATTCCGTCTATGGGGCAGGGTGCTTTAGGAATAGAAGCTGTGAATAATTCAGAGGTGCTAGCAATTGTTGCAAAACTTGAAGATGAGTGTACTAGGATAGAAACAACAATAGAGAGGGAATTTGTTGACATGCTAAATGGCGGTTGCCACGTTCCTATCGGTGTAAATGCTGTAGTTTTGGAAAATAATAATGTAGTAATAAAAGCAGTATTGGGACTTCCTGATGGCAGTGAAATGTTAAGTGACACAAAAATAGTTGCAAAAAATACTTATAGAACAATAGGCAAAGATATAGCACGAGAGTTTATAGAAAAAGGTGCTAAAGAACTTCTTGCAAGAGCTGAAAACATGATGGTAAGCCATTAGTATGCAAAAAACTATAAATCTTCTAAAGCAAGAGAATGAGCTTAAAACTATTGAAGATGAATTGGATATATATCTTGAAATTCCGCATTTAGCTTATGCGGAGGTTAAGAAAAAATATGGGGGTAAGGCACTTTTATTTACAAATGTTGTGGATAAAAAAAATGATAAGAAGTTTCAAGAGGCGGTTCTTATGAATGTTTTTGGTTCATACAGAAGATGTGAACTTCTTTTTGGACGAACAATTGAGTCGGTTGCAGATGAAATAAGCAAGTTACTGCACATGAAACCACCAGTAGGATTATTAGATAAAATTTCTATGGCAGGTGAACTCTTTTCGTTAAAAAATATCTTTCCAAAAAAATCAAAAGGTGAGGGTGCTTGCCAAGAGGTTAAATATTTAAATGAAAATATAAGTCTTTATGACCTGCCGATTTTAACTACATGGGAGCAAGACGGAGGTCCATTTATTACAATGGGGCAGGTTTATACTCAAAGTTTAGATGGTGAGATGGTAAATCTTGGAATGTATAGACTTCAAGTATATGATAAAGACCATTTAGGAATGCATTGGCAAATACATAAAGATTCATCTCACTTCTTTGATCAGTATCAAAAGAGTGGGAAAAAGATGCCGGTCAGTGTTGCAATAGGAGGAAATCCACTTTATACTTGGTGTGCAACAGCGCCACTTCCTTATGGGGTTAACGAGCTTCTAATGTATGGGCTTATCACAAAAACACCTGCAAGATTAGTAAAATCATTAACAACTCCTCTTTATATTCCAGAGGACGTGGACTATGTTATTGAGGGTTGGGTTGATACAAGTGAGTTGAAAGTAGAAGGACCCTTTGGGGACCATACAGGATACTACACGCTTGAAGAATCCTATCCAGTTATGCAAGTTAGTGCGATTACAACAAAAAAAATAAAAACATACTTGGCAACAGTCGTTGGAAAACCTCCTCTTGAAGATAAATATATGGGTTGGGCCACAGGGAAAATATTCTTTCCTCTTTTAAAAACAACGGTTCCAGATTTACTTGATTATCATATGCCTGAAAATGCAGGTTTTCATAACCTTATACTTGCTAAAATGCATCCTCATTACAAAGGGCACGCAAAGCAGTTTATGCATGCTTTTTGGGGTGCAGGACAGATGAGTTTTGTAAAACATGCAATCTTTGTAGACGAGAATGCACCAAAGCTTGATAACTATGAGAATTTAGCTACTTACATACTTGATAGATTCATGCCAAGCTGTATGTTTATTTCAGAGGGTATCTTAGATGCACTTGATCATTCTTCACCCGAAACACTTGTTGGTGGTAAACTTGGCATTGATGCTACGGCTGCACATAAAATAGAAGCTCCAGAGTTATTAGCTAACGAGCTACTATTGCAAAAGGTTAAAAAGCTTATTCCCGATGTAGTAAATTTACACCAATTTATGACAAGAACAAAAAATCCAATCACTGTAGTGAGTGTTAACAAAACAAAAAATACACGTCTCTATTTTGATGCGTTGAAAAAGTTGAAAGAACATCTAAAAATAGTAGTATTTGTAGATGAAGCTAAAAATAATGTATTTAATTCATATATGCTAATCTGGAGAGTAACTAACAATATTGATGCTCAAAGAGATATTTTTGTATCAGGATTAATGGTTGGAATTGATGGCACAAATAAAAATAAACTTGACGGATTTAACAGGGAATGGCCAGATGATGTTGATTGTACTTTAAGTGTTGTTGAATCGTTAAAACAAAGAGGCATTTGGGACTTAGACGAAAAAACTTATAAAAATTTACAACTCTAAAATCTTAAAAAAAATCAAGGAAAATAATATGGATAAAATGTGGTCAGGCCGTTTTTCTGCTAGTGCATCGAGCCTTTTAGATAATTTTAATGCGTCAATAATGTTTGATAGAAAACTTTATCGTGAAGATATTGAAGGCTCATTAGCTCATGCTGCAATGCTAGCAAAACAAGAAATTTTAACAACTGAAGAACTTCGTCAAATAGTTGATGGCTTAAATCAAGTTACGGAAGAGATAGAATCAGGAGAATTTGAATGGAAAATCTCTGATGAAGATTTACATATGGCAATTGAGAAAAGATTAACTGCTATTATTGGTGATACAGGTAAAAAACTTCATACTGCAAGAAGCAGAAATGATCAAGTGGCAGTTGACTTTCGCCGTTATGTTTTACGTAAAAATCTTGAAATAGTTGACGCAATAAAAATGTTAATGAGTGAAATTTTAATTGTGGCAAATAAACATACAGAGACTATTTTGCCTGGTATGACACATCTCCAACATGCTCAGCCGATTAACTTTGCTTTTCATTTATCGGCCTATATGGCCATGTTTAAAAGAGATATAGAAAGATTTGAGAGTTCTTATAAGAGAAATAATATTTCTCCTCTTGGATGTGCAGCATTAGCTGGAACTCCACATGCAATAGATAGAGATATGACAGCAAAACTTTTAGGTTTTGATAGTGTGAGTATAAATTGTTTAGACACTGTAAGTGACAGAGATTTTGCTTTAGAGATTTTATTTAATATCTCGACAATGATGATGCATATTTCTCGTTTAAGCGAAGAACTTGTCATGTGGTCAAGTTACGAATTTGGCTTTGTTGAACTCAGTGATGAGTACTCTACAGGCTCATCCATTATGCCACAAAAGAAAAATCCTGATGTTCCAGAACTTCTTCGCGGTAAAACCGGTCGTGTTTACGGCTCACTTATGGGGCTTTTAACTGTTATGAAAGGCCTTCCACTTGCTTATAATAAAGACACTCAAGAAGATAAAGAGGGTGTTTTTGACGCGGTTGAGACAGCTGAGATATCTTTAGAGATATTAAAAGAAGCTATTAAAACTATGCAGGTAAAAGCACATAATATGAAAAATGCTTCTAAAATTGGGCATTTAAGTGCAACTGATTTGGCTGACTATCTAGTTCAAAAATGTGATATCCCTTTTAGAGAAGCTCATTTTATTACGGGCAAAGCAGTAGCAAAAAGCGAAGAGTTAAAGATTGATTTGAGTGATATAGAATTAAAATATCTCCAAGAAATAGATGCAAGAATCAATGAAGATGTTTTGAAGTTTTTATCTATTGACAGTTCAATGAATGCTAGAACCTCTGCCGGTGGAACTGCAACCATAAGAACAAAAGAACAGTTAGAGTATTTTAAAAGTTATTTGAAGGATGAATTGTAATGAAAGTAAGCATATCTCATAAAGATGGAATGAAATTTGAAGCTAAAACTGCTAATGGCAGTTTTGTGATTGATTGTCCGGTAATTTCTCCACTTGAGTATTTTTTGGCTGGACTTATTACATGCACGGCTTCGGACATGATTGCAATTCCTAAAAATTCTGGCAAAGAGGTGACAAACTTAGTAGTTGATGGTGAAGTTGTCAGAAATGAGGATCATCCTAGAAAGTTTAATAGTATTCATTTGGATTACAATTTTAATTCTGATGCGGATGATATAACTGCTAAAAGATGGGTAATGGCTTCACTTGAGACATACTGCTCAACTGTAAATACTGTTCGTGATACAACAGCCATTTCGTATTCAATCACGCATAATGGCAAAAAAATTGGTGAAAATGGAAAGATGATTTCCGGTGGCGGAACAAAAATTGATTTAGGCGAAATACAAAGCTGCTCAACATAACTTTTTAGTAGACTTCTTGCAAAGCTGCAAAAAATCTATCTGCTGAAGTAGACTTTCATAAAAAAAGTTTTATGAAAGTAAGAAATATAGTGTTTTTATTTTTTATCTTATTTAAACCAGTTCTTCATCTTATCAATTGCAGAGTCTAAAACACCTTCATGAGGTTTTGACTCTATGCCAAAAGATTCTTGAAGTTCTTTAATAAGTTCTTTTTGTTTGTCATTTAATTTTTTTGGATACGTTAAATTTACTTGTGCAACAAAATCACCTTTGCCATGACCGTGTACATCTTCTACACCCTCACCTCTAAAAGTAAAGTGTTGCTTATCTTTTGTTCCAATATCTAGTTTAAGTTCTAATTCACCAGTTAATGATGGAATATTGATAGTATCACCTGTAATTGCCTGAGTAAAAAATACAGGTATTTCAATATAAACATCATTTCCATTTCTGATAAAATGCTTGTCTTGTTTTACGTTAAATGTGACATACAAGTCACCTCGGGTACCTCGTTTACCAATGTTGCCTTTGCCGGATACTCTTAATCTGTTCTCAGAATCAATACCTGCAGGAACTTTGATTGTAACTTTTTCTTTAAGTTCTTTGTAGCCATTTCCACGGCATGTTCCACATGGTTCAGCTGGCGAGCTACCGCTGCCTTGACACAATGGACAAGTTTGTGAGAAAGTCATGAAGCCCTGCTTCATATAAACTTGACCTTGACCCTTACATTGTGTACAAGTTGAGAGTTTGCCGCCTTTAGCCCCTGTACCTTTACAGTCACTGCAAGAATTTTTGTATGTAAACTCTATCTCTTTTTCACAACCAAATACAGCTTCATTAAAACTGATACTCATATCAACATTCATATCCAGCGGATATTTTTCCATATCAGCCGGATTTTGTCTTCTTCGAGCACCACCTCCGCCAAAGCCACTGAACATATCTTCAAAGATAGAGCCTAAGTCATCAAAATCACCGGATGAGCGGCGAGAGCTGCCACCTCTTCCTTGAAGACCCTCTTTACCGTATCTGTCGTATATACTTCTTTGTTGGTCATCACTTAAACATTGATAGGCTTCATTACATAATTTAAATTTATGTTCTGCATCTGCATCGCCAGAATTTTTATCTGGGTGATATTTTTTAGCCATATCTCTATATGCTTTTTTTATAGTTGATTTATCAGCACTTTTAGACACTTCTAATATTTCATAATAACTTAAATGTTCCATTCTTTCTCGCATATGTATAAAATTTTTGAGAATTATACCGTTTTTATGGTTTAAAATTCAGTATAATAGTCTTTATGGAACTTATAACTTATTTTTTATTAATATTACTGCTAATTTCTGGTTGTTCTAAAGGGCCACAAATGCCTTGTGAAGTTAAAGAGCTAGATACACATGTAGCAATTACTGTACAAAATGGGTCAGTCTCAGAAAATGGAATTTGTTATGAGTTAAATACTACTGATAAAAATGATTCACAGGCTAGAGTGCTTTTTAATGATTTACCAAAAACACATCTTTTAAAAAGTGATTTTAATCAATTACCAAACTGGAATAAAGAGGATTACACCCTTGCTTTGGAAGCTTTTATAAATAGTTGCCGTAGTAAAAGTACACAAAGTATATATGAAGAATTGTGTGCTAAAGCAGTTGATTCGCAAAATCCAAAAATTTTTTTACAAAATAAATTTATTCCATATGAAATAAAAAGGGAAGATGCAAATGAAGATGGACTTTTAACAGGTTATTACGAACCACAGCTCAATGGCTCATTGGTAAAAACATCTAAATTTAAATATCCTATATATGAAACGCCGGAAGATTTGATCAGTGTAGATTTAAGTTCTATATATCCTGATTTGAAAAATTATAGACTTAGAGGTAGAGTGCAAGGAAAGAAGCTTATTCCTTATTACACAAGAAAAGAAACTAAATCAGAACATATTCCTTCTCGTGTTATTTGTTATACAGACTCAAAATTAGATTTGTTTTTTTTAGAAATACAGGGTTCAGGAAGAGTTGTATTAAGAGATGGAACAAATATATTTATTGGTTATGATAATCAAAATGGACATAAATATAGAGCGATAGGACAATATTTAGTCAAGATACATGCATTAAAATATGAAGATGTTTCTCTACAAAGTATAAGAGCTTGGCTATTAAAACACCCAAAAAGAATTGACGAAGTATTGAATTACAACAAATCTGTAGTATATTTTAAGCAGACACAACAATCAGCCTCCGGCGCATTGGGACTTTGCCTCACTCCAAAACGTTCAATTGCAGTTGATAGGAGTTATATACCGCTTGGCAGCATGTTGTATTTAAGTGCTGACATAAAAGATAAACTCGTTAGCAAGGTTGTTGTAGCACAAGATACGGGAGGAGCAATAAAAGGTGCACTCAGAGCAGATATGTTCTTTGGCTACGGTAAAGAGGCTAGGGACACTGCAGGAGAGCTCAAATCACTATTGAAACTTTGGATACTCCTCCCAAAAAATAAAAAGGAAGTAATTTGATGATTCCAAGTCTTGAAACCTTATTGGAAGAGATTTCTTAATGAGAAGATCTTCAGATAAGTTTAGTCGTCTTGTGGAGTCACTTCAAGAACTTCCAACTATAGGAAAAAAATCAGCTACGAGATTGGCTTATCATATGGTAATGCAAGATAGCTATGTTGGAATGAAGATTTCACATGCCATTGAAGATGCTTTAGGAAGTTTAAAAAAATGTGCTGTATGTGGTGGCATGAGTGAAGATGAACTTTGTTCCATATGCTGCGATGAATCAAGAGACAGCACTTTTTTATGTATAGTAGAAAATGCTAAGGACATACTTCTTTTAGAAGAAAATGGGTTATTTGACGGTAAATATTTTGTACTGGATTCCTTAGAAGAGTTAAGCATTTTCCATTTAGTCAAAATTGCTGAATCAGGAGTAACAGAGCTTGTATTTGCACTTACTCCATCCATTGCAAATGATGCTGTAATACTTTATATTGAAGATAAGCTTAGTGATTTTGATATTAGCTTTTCGAAAATAGCACAAGGTGTTCCTACCGGAGTCAGTTTAGAAAATATTGACATTCTGTCACTCACAAGAGCGTTAGAAGATAGGGTGAGGATCTAGAGCGGTGAAAAAAATTATTTTTGTCTTACTATTCATATGGGTGAATATTTTTGCAAAAGATATGACAAACGATAAAGATTGTCAATTTATGACTTTTAAAACAAAGAGTGTAAAAGAT
>Ga0316206_1001865_pt1 | contig 16267 bp, 14 predicted proteins | sample 6monthpyrite_MG_FD_204942 | JGI IMG/M metagenome (GOLD analysis project Ga0316206, IMG submission 204942) | Microbial mat bacterial communities from mineral coupon in-situ incubated in ocean water Damariscotta River, Maine, United States -... | ecosystem: Environmental > Aquatic > Marine >... | reverse complement strand
GATCGAGATAGAGCTTTCTCTTTTCGATGCTGATAAGATGCTTGAGGATAATAGCGGTGAACTTTTTTTCTTGTTTCACGGCGGCCTTGATTTCTTTGATGAGATTTTTTGCTAGCATTTTTTCTCCTTTAAAGTGATTTTTTGTTTTTGTTTCTGTTTTTTAAAGACATAATTTTATTTTTTCAACAGTAATTTTCTTCCTTAATAATGAGGTTTTATACCACGATTTTTAGCCCTAAAAAAAAGGCTCATAATTAAACGCTAAGGGGTTTAAAAAATTAAGAGGCGATCGCGGATGTCTATTTAACTTCGTCGTGCGGAGAGAGGAAATAGCACTCTCTAATTGAGAGAAATTTTTAGTATGTCGAAGGAAGGTCAAAAATAATTTTTCAGACATTTTTACTGTCCAAGCTTTTTTGTAATATTTTTTTAATTTAATTTTAGAAATGGTCTAATTATAAAATCCCATCGTCCATTATTAATTTTATTGGACAAATTGAGGTTGGAAAAAAATGCACTATCCTGCTCATTTCATGGGCAAAGCCGAAAATGGCACCTCGTTGATGATGTCTCCCCGCAGTGTTGATGGTGAGTGCAATACAAATATACCTTCCGTAAATGCACTTGGCTTAGTAGCGTTGATTGCTTCGAATATATTTTTTTTATAAATATATTCCCATACAAACAATGTCTTCGTTGGAAAATCAGATGCAATGGTAAGACCTACGTATTCAAGCCCCCAGTACACGAAAGATATACGCTCCAAAAACTTCAGGTACTACAGGTTCTCGTGAAAAGCAGGTGCGCGAAATGGCGGGCAATAGGCTAATAGCGGTCGAGATAATAATAAAAACGTCTTTACCAGTGAACGGATACATTGCCGGAAAAATACTATTAGAAGTGGGGACTTGGGGGAAATACGAATGGACCTATTTGGCAATATCTGCCAAAAGATTGTCCTTATGAAAAATCGTAATTATAGTGATGTACAATAGACTGAAGTCACCCTGAAGAATTTATCAAGGAAATCTTTAGGCCACAATACTTCCAATGAAATAAATCAGGCAAAAAACAAATCAAAACAAATCAAAACAAATCAAAACAAATAGCATATTTAAAAATATATCCGCAGCAATAACTCATAAGCGTTGAGAAATAATTTTTTCAAAGATATATTTTTATCATGCCTTTACGAATTATAAATGTATCTAATTGCAAAAGAATTCCAGTGGACCCTAAAATTCTATTAGGGTTGTGATATTGTCGGAATTATTAAAAATCGCGATAGGGTATGAGGGCAGAGTATAGTTTGAGTAATAGATAAAGATCGACAGGTGGGATTGTCAGGATGTCATGCTCGTCATCATAAATAAAATTAAGAAGAGTTAAACTTCCAATTAAAATATATAATTGTTTAATCTTTCCAATTTGATTTTGTTTTTTGAAAATTTTTGAGAACGTATAGTTATGCCATTGCTGATAACTTTTAATGAATTCTTTTTTACTTAGGTGCGCATAGGTAAAAGAGTCTCTCATGACATAGAGAATTTCTAAATTTATACTTTCAGGGAAGACTTCTCGTCCTGTTATAACTTCATTTGTATTTAATTCTTCTTCGTTTATTATCATCTTTATTATTTTTAGTGCTTGCTCTCGGTATTCCTTTGGGATGCGTGAAGCAAGTTCCCATTGTGCTCCAATGGCATGTTTTTCCTCGATGTATGTTATTAAAGGTGAAAAAAGTTTGGGTGTTAACGTAAAATTGTGAAATGTTTTACTTAAAATTTGAATATAAAAAAGATATCTTTTTTGGGTACCTCGGATCGCGTGGGTAAATTCATGGAGAAGAATCATAAAATGGGCTATACGCCAGTTTTGGATTTCTTCTTGACCAATCTCCAAATATATCTTTTGAAAATTATTACTATAATATGAACCTTTCCCTTGGTTTTCTAGTTTCTGTTTAAATTGTGAGTTTGGGTCAATTGCATCTTTTAAAATTTCTACCATTTTCTTTTTCTTACTTGGTTTTACTTGGTTTATTAGAAAACTAGTCAATATTAGAGAGACTTGGCTGACTTTATCGTTCATAGAAACATCTGTACGCTCAAATATTTCGCTGATAATTTTTTCCGTTTGCGAGTTGATTTTCCATGTCAAGCTATCTCTTGCCAAAAATAGGCGAATTTTGGTGATGCAATGAGAGTCACTTGGATAAAAAGCTACGCTTCTACTGTTCGTTGGCGGGTAAATTCGAGAGGAACAACTGCTATAAAAAATTAACGTAAAGGCTATAACAAATTTCATTAGAATTGGTTTCGGTCAGGTGAGGATATTTCCTGAGTGTTAAGTTTATCTCTAAATCTTTTAGGTTTTATTTATATAAAAACGAAAATATATGTGAAGATATCCAGCAATATGACGATTAATTAACTAGGGGATAGATAGATCCTTTTTAGCTTAAGTTAAGCTCTCAGGATTTATATAGAGTTATTATTTAGGAATGCTTGTTGAGGAGAGTCCAAAAAATGCATAACACCGTGGTGATTAGTGATCTTCATCTTTCAGATGCAGAACCAGTCGATGAGAAAAGGCCACTTTGGAAAAAGTTTCGTAGAAAAGATTTTTTTATTGATGAATCTTTTAATAAATTTCTAACCTTTATACAAAATGAATCTTCAGGTGGTTCTATTGAACTTATTCTCAATGGAGATATTTTTGATTTTGACTCGGTGATGGCCGTTCCCACCGAAAAGGTTTCAGGTTTTCCATCGATATCAAATTACGAAAGGCGGATGGGAATGAATGCAATGGAGGATAAGTCAACTTATAAAATTGATGTTATATTAACAGACCATCATATTTGGACACAGGCGTTGGCGAATTTTATTAAAAATGGCCATCAAGTTATCTTTGTTATTGGCAACCATGATCTTGAATTGAATTGGCCAAAAGTTCAGGACAAAATTATTCAGCACCTTCATTTGCCAAAAAAATTAATGGCCAATATTCGTTTTTGCGAATGGTTTTATATTAGTAATCATGACACGTTAATTGAACATGGGCATCAATATGACCCTTATTGCTTAAGTATTAGTCCGATTAATCCAATCATAAAAAAGAAAGGAAAGTTTAAGGTCAGGCTGCCCTTTGGAAACCTTGCTAATCGATTTATGGTAAATGGGATGGGCCTTAAAAATCCACATTGTGACGATGCTTATACGAAGACTACATGGGAGTTTATGACATTTTTTTTCAAATATGAGTATCGCAATCAACCGTTTATGATTTTGACATGGTTTTTTGGTGCGTTTAGGGCGTTCTTTTATGCTGTTGGTGAGGGCTTCCTGCCGGCGCTTAAAGATCCTTTAACGATAGAAGCCAGACTGGCTTGCATCGCCGAAAAAGCAAATGCTACGCCTGGTATGGCCTTAACTCTTAGTGAAAATCATGCACACCCAGCAGTGCGCCACCCATTGATGATCTTGCGAGAGTTATGGTTGGATCGTGCACTTTTACTTCTTGGTATCGTGTGGCTTTGTTGGCAAATTTTTACCACGACAAAACTTTTTGCGGATATCTCCTTATGGTGGTTTCTGGTTCCCTTAGTGGCTTCTATTCCCCTTTTTCTCTATTACGCTCATAGCGTGAATTCACAACTTCATATCAATCAAGAAAAGGCTTTGCAGCGAGCACCTCTTTCTGCACGGGCGTGTAATGTACAAAGAGTGGTTAACGGTCACACGCATATACCAAAACATCATATGTACAGCAATATCGAATATCTCAATACTGGTTCATGGTCTCCCATATTTAAAGGTCCAGAATGTAATGAAGATATTAGTCAAAAATTATTTACATGGATAAGGCCGTCTCAAGAAAATCCAGAGTTAAGAGAATCATTCCTGTATATTTGGAGCGATGACAAAATTGAGCTTCATCCACTTTCTAAACAATTTCAATTAAACAACAAAATGATTTTACCGGACAAGTTAATAAAGAAGGCCAGTTAAAATTTAGATTGTATGCCTAAAAACCATGAGAATTCTCCGCCAAAGGGATATTTAACGATATCGTCTTGCTGGTTCCAATAATTTTCATTTTTTTTCGCTGTAGAGGAGGTTAACTCATAAGGCAGCGCCATACGCAATTGCGTTTTAAAAAAGATATAGCTATTGGGAATAAAAATTTCTCTTTGAAAAGTTGAACCTATATTTCCTTCTATTGAGTAACCGTTAAACGTTCTATTTTCCTCTTCACCAGAAAGAGGATGGTAAGCTATATTTGCGTAAGTATAATTTGCGGTTATTCCCGACATGACAGTGACACTATAGGCTTTGTAGCGGAAAATATCGTAAGTGATAATTGGTCCCAATCCAATTTTCGTTTTAACTTCCTCGGTACTATCGCCATTTTCTAAGATAAAGTTACTTTGATAATTAAAAATATGTCCCATGATACCAAAATAAAATCTGTCAGTTAAATCGAATTTGATTTTTTTTACGAGGATCGATGAAAGTCCATTATTGGCACTATAGTCTTCTTTTGTTATTGACCTTGTGTAGCGGTAAAATCTTTTTCTTTGTGGTCCAATACCATATGCTAGAGAGGCGCGATAATCTATAGCTTGATTAAAAGGAAAGTCTTTTGCAATTGGTTCTGTAAGTCGATAATCAGTTGGGTCGTATTGGTTAAAATGAGATATGTCCTCTGTAAACTCTCTACCATCTTTATAGACCACCTTGACAAATTTTTTGAGAACAAAAGCAGTTCGACCATTATTATCTAATGTTTCATAAAATTTGTCGGCCATTTCGACTATGGCAGCATCTTTGCCAATACCGCTATCGAAATTGTGACCAAGGTTCTCGCTAAGATCATCGCTAAGATCATCGCTAAGATCATCGCTAAGATCATCATCAAAATCAGACATCTTAGACTGAGTATAATCAACCTTGTGCGGCGCTGGAGAAAATTCTTTATCGTGAATCCAAATCGATTCACCTTTTCTTTTATATTGAATAATTTGAGATGTTATATTCCTCTCTTTAAAGAGAGGTGCATTTAGCACCAAAATGATGCCATCGGCAGCATGAATATTGCCATGGTAAGTAATATTTAAGCAAAAAATGAAAGCATAAAATGTGTATAATGTGAAAAAATATTTCATATCGTAAAATCTATTCCTAGTCCAAAGTTAATCCCAACGCTCCAAAAAGAATCTTTCGTGACCGGTCTACTACCAGTTTCATTTTGTGGTGCAAGTTTGTAGGAACGAAAAGTTAGTCCACCAGCTAATTGTCCCAAAGCGGTAGGGAAAAACCCTTCAATATCAAATTGAAATACATTGGCGGAAAAACTATAGTTTTCTAAGGCTCCACTAGCTGAGAAATTAATAGCGTATTGATAGCTTAACTGTGCCTGAATGATGACTTCGCTAGATTTTACAAAATGCCAATTGACCACAGGGCCAAGATAAAGCGCTTGCCAATTTATGACTGAATTTTTATTTGTCCATTTGCCAATTTGGTAGCTTGTGTTGAGACCAAAATCCCAGGGGTAGGGAGAATCGTAAAAAGTTTTGAATTCAAACCTATTGGCAGTGGTGATGGTATCTCCTGTTTCAGCACTGACAAGTTGATCAAAATAGCGCGCCCGAAAAGATTCTTTATGAAATTTTAAAATGGTATTAATCGTATAGTGCAAGTCCACGCTATGTAAGCGATTCTTTGCGGGCCATTCCCGATATTTTTGCGCCGATCGAGAAGTTGTGCCAGGTAAATCTAAATCATCTTGAATTGAGTTGATATTGGTAATCTTGGTTTGATAGGTGCGCTTGCCAGATTTTCCCACTAATTGGACCATTTGTTCGCTATCGACTCGCGCCCAAATATTGACGAGTAGGTTGCGCGGTACTTTAATCGGTTTATGTTCATCGTTAAAATTATAGATTATGGAGTTTTTTTTAAGGATCCCTTTTATAATTCTTGGTTCTTTCAAATTTTTATGGATTCTTCTACTAGTGCGTGTATTTTTTCTAATTGTTAAAATATTTTTTTCCTTAAAAAGTTTCTCTATCTCATCTATTGTTGAAAAGTCTGCTTGTTCTAAAGGGGTGGCACGCTCTTTTGCGTTGATTTCTTCCTGTGCATTTGCATCAATCTCATCAACTTGCAATTCTTCAGCTAGATCATCGATAAAATCTTGTGCATTAGCGTGGGGGGAATAAGTATATAAGAGAAATAAAATTGTCTTTATTAGAAGTAGCATTCTCATGTTTGTTCTTTTTCTTGTTCTTGTTCTTGTTCTTGTAAGAAGTTTAATGCCGCCAAAAATGTTTGATAGTTTGAGGCATAATGATAATTTTTCGGCAAAATAGTTTTGCTCTCATGCCAAGAAAACTCATCGTGCTCCCTTGAGTCAATTTTGATGACGGGGTTTTCATCTTTAATGCGGGCTATAAAGGTTTTTTCTAGGACATCTAGTCCCCAGCGATCTCTAAATGTAAAGATCGGGGGTAATTGTTTGAAGTCTAAATTTATCAGGCCAGTTTCTTCCCGAACTTCTCTTTTTGCAGCGGGTAAAAAACTTTCTGTGCCCTCAACTGAACCGGTAACATTTTGCCAAAAAGAGCCGCGCTGTTTATTCGTTTTAAAAAGTAAAATTTGCTGACCCTTGAGAATGACGACTTGAACTTTTTTATGCTTATTCATACTTCTATTCTAATACAATTAGGTCGATTGTGCGGAGTGTCTCCATTGCGCCTAAGTTCTTATTTTGGTATAAACTCTAGTTATGGAAGATATTGTTCTTAGACTTTGCATTGGCCTCCCCCCGTTTTTAATGGCGATAGTATGCCACGAGGCCGCTCACGCCTGGGTTGCCACTAGATTTGGTGACCCCACCGCTAAACAAATGGGGCGGCTTTCTCTCAACCCCAGTGTGCATTTAGACCTTTTTGGTACGGTTATTTTCCCACTGATTAGCATCTTGATGGGTGGTGTTATGTTCGGCTGGGCAAAACCCGTCCCAGTAGATACAAGATATTTTAAAGATGTTCGCAAGTCTATTTTTTGGGTTAGCTTTGCCGGTCCCGGGGCAAATATTATTTTAGGAATACTCTCCGCCTTCTTTTTGGCGTTTTTAGTGACAAAAGTCCCTGCGGATTTTTTCCTGCATAAAGTATTAATGGATATGTTTAGGCAGTCCGTTATTATAAACATTATCCTTGCAGTATTTAACCTTATTCCCTTTCCTCCCCTCGATGGTTCGAAGATGGTGTCAACCTTTCTCTCCTATCATCAACAAATCAAATACGAAGAGTTACAGCGTTTTAGTCTGTTATTTTTTATTGTTTTGATGTACACGGGAGCTTTGAGCGTGGTGATAAACCCAGCGCTAAATATGGGCAATGGACTCATTCGAATTTTTTATCAATTGCTGGTTTAAGGGGTCTTTTACCCAACCTATTGAGTATGGTGTTTAGTTATGAGTGATATTATTGTCAGCGGTATGCGTCCGACAGGGGCCTTACATATCGGGCATTATGTTGGAGTGTTAAAAAATTGGATCGAATATCAAAACACCCACGAATGTTTTTATTTCGTTGCCGATTGGCATGCGGTGACTTCGAATTATGATAATTTAGCGATTGTCCACGCCGCGAGAAAAGAATATGTACGAGGTTGGGTGGCAGCGGGCATTGATCCAAATAAGGCGCATATTTACAATCAATCTTCAATTCCCGAGGTGCTCTTTCTCAACCAAATCTTTCTCTCTTTAACGCCTCCTGGTTGGGCGGACCGTTCGCCAAGTTGGAAAGATTTGAAAACTAACCCCAGTAAAAAATTAGATAACCTTGGTTTTTATAATTATCCTATTTTACAAACGGCAGATGTCGCCATAGTTAATGGTAAGTTTGTACCCGTAGGTGAGGATCAAGTGGCCCATTTAGAGATAGGGCGGGAGATTATTCGCAAGTTTAATCGTCTTTATAAAACGCAATTGCCAGAGCCCGTAGCGAAACTAACTGCGGTTCCTAAGCTACTAGGGATAGATGGATCGAAGATGTCCAGCTCATTGGGAAATGTCATCTCGTTAAATGAATCTGTCAAAAGCTTACAAAAAAAAGTTAATAAAATGAAAACGGATGATCTACGTGGTGGTGTGGAAAAACCGGGTAACCCGGATAATTGTTCAGTCTTTTCCTACCATAAAATTTTTTCCTCTCAAGAGGCGATTAATGACGTCAATCAATCGTGCCGTGGCGCCCAGTTGAGTTGTGGGGAATGTAAGCAAAATTTAGGCAAATTTATGCAGGAAGAGTTAATGCCTATCTCTGAAAAGATGGGTAAGATTACAGACGATCAATGTGAGGACATTCTGACCCAAGGAAATAGGGTTGTGGGAGAAAAAGCGAAGGCATTGTGGCAAGAGCTTAAGATCCAAATTAAATTATAAAAAGGAATTTTATAGGATGTTAGATACTAGTATAAAAGTCAAAACTGATTATTTTGATGGGCCGTTAAGTCTTTTACTGCTGTTGATGCAAAAAGAAGAGATGGATATCAAAAATCTCGACCTCAATGCCATCACCAAACAATATTTGGCGTATCTTGCACAAATTCGAGAGTTGAATTTTGATCGTGCGGGGGATTATCTATATTTGGCAGCTACCCTTCTTCTTTTAAAATCTAAAAGTTGTATTTCTGAAGAAGACGAAATGCATCTTGAAGAATTGGCAGGGAGTGATTTTAATATTACTTCTCAGGCTGAGTTAATCCGCAGATTGGAAGAGTTGGAAAAATATCAAAAAATTGCCCAAGGTCTTTGGGCGTTGCCTCGATTAGGTCAAGATATTTTTGTTAAGCCTAAAGTGAATCGCAAAGCGATTATTAATTCGATCTTAACTGGGATGGACTTGGATCAATTAACATTGGCAATGTTAGAGTTCATGCAAAAAGAAAAAAGAAAATACAGCGTTATCAAAAGAGATCGACTTTCCATTAAGGAAAAGCTTGAATATTTAAAAGAGCACCTTGTTCTTGGTAAAACCACCAATATGGATAAGATTTTGGCAGATGACGTAGAAGATAGTTCGACTATAAATATCGTTATCACCTTTATTTCTCTATTAGAATTGGCGAGACTTAATAAGATCAATATTTACCAAAATGAACTTTATGGAAAAGTATATGTAGAGGTGGTTGAGGATTTAAATAAGTTTGATGTTAATCTTGCCGATGGTTTCGAAGAGGAAGAGGAAGAGGGAGATTCTAACGCAGGCACGGCAAATGCTGAGCAATTGACCGAAGATTCTTATGCTCGACCGGCCCAATTGGTAGATGGATTAACACCCACAGATAAAATTGAATTATCCGAAATTTCTTAATGCATTAAAATAGGATTATTATGGACACAAATACAATAAACACCCAAGAATCTATTGAGCCTGAGGATGACAGTAGCAAGCATCAAGTCCATCATGGGAACAGTGATTTAGAGGCCATTGCAGACAGCACCTTCACATTAGAACTCGATTATTTTGATGTGGATCAACAAGAAGAAAAACTTTGGCAGGCGCGTACTGGATTAAATTTAGAGACACTCTGCGGTGCAATTGAAACAATTGTTTTTATGGGGGATCGACCAATTTCAATCAATAAGATAAAGAACCTTATCGATGAAGATATGCCTTTAAGAGTTATTAAAGAGTCTATCGTTAAGTTGCAAGAAGAGTATGAAGGCAAACATCATGGTATCAGATTATTAGAAGTGGCAGAAGGATTTCAGTTTAGGACGAAAGCCACTTATGCAAAATACGTGCAGGGGCTGTTTAAAGTCAACTCCCTAGTTTTAAGTCCAACAGCGCTAGAAGTATTAGCAATTATTGCTTATAAACAGCCCGTATCAAAAGTTGAAGTGGACAAAATTCGCGGGGTGGATAGCGGGCATATTGTGCGCGGTTTGATGGATAAAAGACTTGTGCGTATGAGTGGCCGTTCAGATGAAATGGGTCGACCCTCAGTTTATGCAACAACGACGGAATTTTTGGAGGTTTTTAATCTTGCCGATATTGACCAATTGCCACCGGAGCATGAGCTAGAGTCCATGCTGGAAAGTTCAAAAACTAATATTTCGGAAATAAAGGAGCTGACTCGCGGGGCGGAGAAAAAAACTTTTCATTTTGATGAAATAGACGAATTAGACCGCTTGGCAGCAGAAATAAATGCCATCTCACCAGCAACAGCTTTCACTAAATCTTTGCAGGTAGAGGAAAAGAAGAGAAAGTCCGCGGCCGGTGAAGAGGTCAAAACGGGTTTTGAAATATTAGAAGAATATGTTTTAAAAAAACAAATTATAGAGCAAAATGTAGCTGCCAGCGCCTCGGAGCTAACAAACCCTGCTATTGAACCTACTGTAATTAAAGATCTTTTAGCAGGACCATTTAATATTCCTCAGGAAGAAGAGGAGTTTGAGATGATTGACCTGGATACGGGTGAGCCAATCCCCTCGGGCAATGAAGAAGAACATGAAAAAAGTTCAGATAATATTCTGGAAAATGCCGTTATTGTAGAAAGCTCAACAGAGGAGTTCTTATTTGCATCAGATAGTGAGGAGGGAGCTCAGGCACTCAATTTAGCATTGGATAATGCCTTTCAATCGATGTTATCTGATACTCCTCATGTGGAAGATGAAGCAATAGAGAAAAATGATCTTGAAGTACAAAAAAAATCTCAACAACTTGATGAATTAACAGCAAAAATTGCAGATAAGGCCAAAGACTTAGATCTCGACCTGGATTTTATTGATACTGAGCAAAAAAAACAATAAAATCCGATCTCCTTGACTGAAAGGCGAATTCATTCTAATTAAGAGTTTATTCTCAATCTACTAACTACGAACTGTCGGGAGACTAGATCATGATCAGATTACAAAAGTATATCGCTGACTGCGGTATCACATCCAGAAGAAAAGCAGAAGAATTAATCATCCAGGGAAGAGTGGCGATCAACGGTTCTACCATTACTGAGCTTGGAACAAAAGTTGACCCAAGCATAGATGCGGTGGAAGTGGATGGAAATGGGATTGACTTGGCCTCTGTAAAAAAAATCTATATTTTAATGCATAAACCGCGTGGTTATATTACTTCTTTGGACGATCCACAGGGGAGGTCAACTGTCTTGGATCTTTGTCAGAGCATTTCAGAGCGCATTTACCCGGTTGGTAGACTGGACTATTTGTCGGAGGGGTTATTAGTTTTAACTAACGATGGAGAGTTGGGCAATATGATCATGCATCCCAAGCATGAAGTGACAAAAATTTATGAGGTAAAAGTATTTGGGGTTATTTCTGAAATAATCTTAAAAAAGTTACGCAATGGGGTTGAAACCCCAGAGGGTTTAATGAAACCACTTTCCGTGAGAGTTATAAAACAGCTACATAATAAAACTTGGTTGGAATTTAGATTGGGAGAGGGCAGAAACAGAGAAATTAGAAAAATATGTGAAGCCTGCGGCTTAACCGTGGATAAGTTGAAACGAATTGCTATCGAAAATCTGACCATCCAGGGCATAGCACCTGGAAAATATAGAGAAGTGAGTAAAGCTGATATACTCAAAGGGCTTGGTTTTAATAAAAAAGGCGAGCGTATCTCCAACCTTTCCACGGGTGGTTTTTTCTCGCTGAAAAAATCTATTAATCTAAAGAAAAAAATGCCCTTAAAAGGTAAGCCTGCGGATGACAGGTCCTTTTTAAAGTTTAGAAAGGAAAATTATTACGAATCAATTAAGTCCTTCAAAGAAATGCAAAAAGAAGAAAGTGAAAGACGTCATCAAAGGCCCGTGAGAACTCGTGATATTACCCGTGATTCAAAATGAAAAATAGCTTAAGTAGTATAGCAATCCTGTTAAGTAGCTTCTTACTGGGCTGTGGTGAGAGGTCGAAATCACCTGCAGCGGCGATAACTAACTACACATATACTAATAAATTAGAAAAATACCATTTGTTTGATCCTGCATGTCAGTCGCATTCACGTTTTACCGAACTAGGCCGTTTTTCTATTTACCAGTGGAATGATTATTTCGTTGCTAAAACCTACGGTGACTTTAAGGGTTTTACTTCTTCTACTCGCCTCTCTAGTCAGAATATTAGCAATATTATTCATAGCGAGAGTGGCAAATATGATGTTGAGGGAAATTATTATATTGGGAGTGGTGCGCTGGGATTACCCTTGAAAATTTGCAATACTGCGGCCGATCTTGGGCAAAAATCTATAGAGACAGTGGCGCTGGCAACCGCTTATGCCGTTGAGAAAAGTCATGCTTTTTACTCCGCAACAACGCATTTAAAGTTGGACCCCATAGTACTCAATATATTACCCACCTATCATATAATAGATGGAACGAATGCACGTTATTTCGCAAATAATGCTTCTTTTTCTCCTCTCTTTAAAGAACTGACCATGTACCCGCAAAGTCAAAGGGCCGCCGCAGCTGGTGAGGTGGCAATGTGGGAGATGCCCATGGTTGGCGCTCATGAGTTTGGTCATTATGTTTTTTCTCAACATTTTCCGTCTGCTTATAGTAAAAGGAAAAATTATAGAACAACGTTTTGGCAAGAACCAAAAGCTAGAACTGGTGGTTACGCAAATATTATGAATAAAAGCTTAGTTGGCAACAGGGTTGTTAATAATGAACTTATTATCGATGCATTGAGCGAAGGTTTTGCAGACCTCTATGGTTTTTATACTCAAAATGAAAAAGCGCGTGGCCTAGCAGGTTCTAGATGTTTCCATAGGACGAGGAGCGTTAAAAGCTCTACCTTTTACAATGGAGATTTAAAAACTCTCGATAGCAGAACTCTAAATTTATTTTTAAGTAATAATATTGCTAGTTTAAAAGTTGAGCATTGTGCGGACCCAGACTATCAAGAAATTCATAGTATTGGCGCAATTATCGCTTATGGCGTGAATGAACTCTGGAGTCAAACGACCTCCTCTGCTCATGAAAAAGCCAAATTATTAGTGCAGTGGCTGGACAAATTAGAAGAAGAATTTTCTTCTTTTCAAAACAATCCACCTCGGATATTTTTTAATGTTGTTGTTGATTTAGCAATAAAATTAGTTCGGGTGGGGTCATTTTCAGATAACCAATGCTCGGTTATAAAGGAAGTTTTCCCAGATTTTAATAATGAGAATAGTTATTGTTTAATTTAATATTAAGGTTTTAAACTTGGTTTTTGTTAAAGAATTTCATCGCCCAGAAGTAGAGAGCACTAGGGTTAAGTTGCTCTATAAAGATAATTTTGGCGTCATGTTGGTGGGCTATATAAATCTTTTGATTATTGCGTGGGTGATTAAAGATTTATTTCCACAAAAATATTTAATCCTGTGGAACCTTATTTACCTGATCGTTTTAGGTGTCAGAATATTTCTTGTGAAAAGATTTTGGAAATCTTATCGAGACAAAGATATTATTCCGTTTGAAAAATATGAAAAACAGTATGCTCTAGGATTATTTTTTACTGGCATAACATTCGCCTCAGGGATCTATTTCTTTTATCCTCAGGGGCATTTTTTCCAACAATCCTTCTTTGGGATAATTGTTGCAGGTACGAGTGCTGGTGCTGTTTCCGTCTATGGTTCCAGTAAAAAAACTGGCTACCCCTATATATTATTAATTTTAACGGCTTTATTGGCCAAAATTTTTCAAGAAGGGGAGGGGTTTGCGCTACCATTAATCTTGGTTTTTACGCTTTTTGCAATTGTTCTCTATAAGGGAATAAATGCAACCTCAAACTATATAAAAAATAATATTGCAATGAAAGTTAATAGAGAGGAGCTTATAAAACAAATCATTACAAAAAATACAGAACTTATGAAGTCCAATAAGGAGCTAGAAGAAAACCAAAAACTCATTGCTAATAGCTCTCGTCTGGCCGCTGTGGGAGAAGTATCCGCCTCAATCGTTCATGAAATTAATAATCCCATCATGATTATTTTAAACTATATTCAGCTTTCAAACAAAGAACTCGCGAAAGAAGAGATTAATTATCAAAAAATTAAGGGCTTTTTACAGAAGTCTGAAAATGCAGTTAAGAGGATTGATCAAATAATTAAGGGTCTTAAAAATCTTTCGAGAGATGGATCAAAAGATGATTTTGAGTTGGTATCACTAAAGGATTTATTCGCCGAAACCTATGCTGTATGTAGAGACAAATTAATTAAAAAAAATATACAGATTAATATTTGTGAACTTTCTTCAGACGTTCAAATCTTTTGCCAAAAGGTTAGCATTGGTCAAGTTATAGTCAATCTTATTAATAATGCAGTTGATGCGTTGGTGGCGGCAGAAATAGATCAGAGATGGATAAAAATTACGGTAGAAAATAATTCGAAAACATTAACTCTTAAAGTTACAGATGGTGGGAGTGGAATTGATCGGTCAATTGCAGATAAAATTATGGAGCCTTTTTATACCACGAAATCATATGAAAATGGCACGGGGTTAGGCCTGAGCATATCTCGCCAAATAGTAAACTTTCATAACGGAAAACTTTATATTGACGAAAAATGTTTAAACACATGTTTTGTTATAGAGCTACCCCATGTCTCGAATAAGTTGACGGTATGAAAGATGCCTCATTGTTAAAGAATCTCAAGGTAGGCACTAAGCGGTTTGTGATCTGATGAGGTTATCTCACCAAACACATATGAAGCCTTAACTTTTATTCCACGGACAAAAATATGATCAAATGGAGGACTCCATCTAGTGAACTTAGTGCGATGATCATTTTTAAATGTAACCGCTTTTAATCCTAATCTACTTGCTGACTGCTCCAGTATCTCGAGCTTTCTTGCCATCCAAGTATTAAAGTCACCGGCATACAGGATTGGCCCAAGGCAATTTTTTAACACTTTTTCAATTTTCAAAATTTGATTTTTAAAGATCTTAGGTCTGACAAAATTAATGGCATGAATATTGACGACACATAATAATTCACTCGACCCCTGTATTTTAAATTTATTAAATACAGCCGTTTTGGGTGTATTTATTCCCGGTTCAGTATCATCAGTTCTGAGTACCAGCGGTGCCAATCCCTTTGCCTTATGCCCTAAGATTACACCGGATGAAGCTTTGTTATCCCCTCTGGAAAAACTTTGTGCCATATCCCATTGGTAATTATCTTTGACTCTATTATAATAATGAAGTTGCTCGTTATTTAGTTTAGCCTCTTGTAAAAAGATAAATTCACTTTCATGAGTCATTTTATCCAAGTCATTTATCCATCCGCTTCGCTGCCCTTTTAAAATATTCCAAACAAGAATATGAAATTTTTTTGGTACCTCGATCTTACTCGGGTTACCAATTATTTTTAATAGTTCTTGTGACTTAGGTATTGATATATTTAATAAATAATGGACAATATCACTTTGCGCAGACAGAGAGTGGGTCATTAGAATGGTAGCAAAAGCTAATACTTTGAGCATAAAAAAAACCCTCCTGTTAGGAGGGCTTTTAGCATATTGATTTTCTGGTTATCAAGCCATTGAAATAAATTCATAGTTAATTATCGTATTGAACAACTTTTTGTTCCTCAACGAATTCTTGGAGCATATCCATTGAATATTCTAACGCTTGTGCTGCATAGGAAATATCTTCATTTGCGTTAAGCTGATTCGCAAAAAATGATTGTTTTATAAGCGAGGCACATAACCGCATAAATTCGGCGCTTCCGTCAAAAAATTCCGACTCATCGCTCGTTTTCATGACGTGAAGGAGAAGGGAGTTAATTGAACGGATTAATCTAACTTGTGCTGGAGTTAATCCTCTTGTATCGATTTCCATGGTAAGACAATCTTCTAAAGTTCTGTTATTCATTTTATAATCCTCACTAGGTTGGGGCACTCATGGCTTTATCGCCAAATTTATTAATAATTTTAATTATTTATGTTGGAGTATATTAGTTTGTCTTTTGGAGAGGTATTACTAGACAGAAACTGAAAGATAACTTATTCTGCATTTGTTTTTAGAATTGCTTTTTCATAGTATTGACGCGGGATGGAGCAGTCTGGTAGCTCGTCGGGCTCATAACCCGAAGGTCGGAGGTTCGAATCCTTCTCCCGCAACCAATTCCAAACTATTGCGAAATTTACACTGGGGCCCTCTGAGCATCGCTCGCCGGCGTCGCTTAGAAAAACCCTCCTTGGGGAGGCTTTTTCACACTCCGTAACCCGAAGGTCGGAGGTTCGAATCCTTTGTTCAAA
>Ga0316206_1001863_pt1 | contig 16311 bp, 13 predicted proteins | sample 6monthpyrite_MG_FD_204942 | JGI IMG/M metagenome (GOLD analysis project Ga0316206, IMG submission 204942) | Microbial mat bacterial communities from mineral coupon in-situ incubated in ocean water Damariscotta River, Maine, United States -... | ecosystem: Environmental > Aquatic > Marine >... | reverse complement strand
GCTCCGCACCCGCCATCACTGACGCGCACGCCTGGGTCACTACATGCCGTGTCGACGATTTACATGATCAGCTCCTTTCATCTGATTGGAAGGCGCCAGCTTTGCCTGGCGCACCGGACGGCTACACTTGAAGCGCAGCTCGGTCACCTTGCCCAGCTGCTTGTGTAGAAGCAGATCCTCGTTCAAATGCGTCAGCTGCGTCGACGCCTTATCACCCGGCCGCAGGATCGCAAGGTCGGACGGCCGTGCGGGAGTCGTCTTCGTGAACACAAGCACCCCACGCGGTCCCACGGTGAACGAGCCCGACGAGTACGGCCGGCCAAGGCTTGTGCCACCAACACCGCTCGCGCGCACCTCGAGGTCACCGCTTAGCGGCACGAACGCCAGCTTCGTCTCACCTTGATCCGCAAACGAGACGAACAGCCCGCTGCCATCCTTGGCCCACTGCATCGTGTCGATGTTGCGGTCCAGCGCGGCCGTCAAGTTGCGCGGCGCTTGCCCATCAACGCCCATCACTTGCAGCGCGTTCGGCTGGTAGCCAAGCAGCGTGTCGTCGTGACCGAGGTACGCAATCAGGCGGCCATCCGGCGAGACAAGCGGGTGCTGATCCGGGCCGTAGCGCTCGGTCAGCGCCGTGAGCTCTCCATCGTCAAGAGCCACGCGATACAGCTCGCTATCCACGGGCTCAAGGTCGGCATCGCTGCGGCGATTCGACGAGACGAACAATTGCGTCCCATCGTGCGACCACGCGGCGGGTCCCGAGACGTCGAACGCACCCGAGGTCAGCTGGCGCGCGGTACCACCCTCGGCGGGCACAACGAACAGCTGCTCGAAGCCCTCGGTCAAGTAGCCGGCTCCGTCCGAGCGGTAGTTCAGCTGCGTGATCACCTTCGCAGCTGGCGCCCACGTTGCGCCTTCGGGTTTCGTCGGTAAGTCGCCGAAGCTCTCCGACTCGGCCTCAACAAAGGCCGTAAACGCCACCCATTCGCCATTTGGAGACCAACTGGCTGCCGAAGGTCCGCTGGTCAAATTGGTGACCTTCGCCGTCTGCCCGGTATCCATCCAGCGCACGTACAGCTGCGAAGAGCCGTCCGTGCTCGAGCGATACAAGAGCCGCGTGCCGTCCGGTGACCACAGCGGCGCGCCATCGTTTTGGTTGCCCGTGGTCAGCGGACGATGCTCGCTCCCGTCGACGTTGAGAGTCCAAAGGTTCGAGCGCTGCCGGTCGGCCATCACGTCCATGAAGCGGCGCTCGTACACGAGCACCTCTCCACTTGGCGAGAGCTGCGGGTTGGCCGCGACCTCGAGCTCGAACACATCCATGGGCTCGAAGTGCGTGTCCTTCGCGTCCGGTGCTTGGTTCGTGAAGAGGAGGGCGCAGATCAGAACAGAACTTGGACTCATGGGGCTCCTTAGGTTTTGGGTGCTCGCCGCGAACGAGCCCGGCGAGTCAGTCTAAGCAGCCAGCGGCCCGCGCCGTCGAGTCTTTACGCGCGACTAGCGCGAGCTGACGAGGTCGTCGACGGCGTCAACGAGCTCTTCGGGGTCGACCATCGACACGTCTATGAGCGCGGTCTTGTCGAGCTGCGTCAAGCTGTACAGAACCTCAAGGCAGAGGATCGCCGTGCCGGCCAAGTTGGGGTGCAGCTGGTCGGCTTGCAGCAGGCCGCCGAGCTCGTCTTGGTCCCACGTGAAGTCGCCCAGGACGTAGCGAGCGCCGGATTGGAGCGTCTTATTGACGGCCACAAACGGCGTCACCGCGACGTTCGGGTGCGCGGCCGCCCATGCGTAAATGCGCGCATTGGCGGCCTCGAAGCTGTCGCCGCGCGGCATCGAAGAGAGCGGGATCATGCCCCCGGCGGCGCCCTGCATGTAGGGCAGGTCGCCGATCACAAGCTTGCAGGTGAAGGGCTCAAGCAAGGCGAGACCGGTCTCGAGGCGCGCGCGGCGCGCCTCGGTTGTCGGGCCCGCGCCGTAGAAAAACCAGAACAGGAAGTCCGGCGCGATCAAGACCGTGGGCGTCGCCTCCAAAGCATCGCTCGCCATCTTCGCGCCCATGCCTTCGGGGTCCAAGAACAAGAGCTCGGTGGCCCCGTCGAAGACGACCTCGTGCGGTACATGCAGGGCCTCGTTGATGTAGTCCGCGAGCCGGGTGGGGACGCCGGTCTCCAGCTGCAGGTTGAAACCCGCCGAGCTGCTCGCGCCGATGATGGCGATGCGCTCGAACGTGTTGACGGCAGGCGCGACTGCAGGTGCGGGGGCCGCGGGCGCAGGGGCGGAATGGGAGCTCAAGCAGCCCGCCATGGGCAGCAGCGCGAGCGCTAACAGGGGCAGAGTTTTGAAGCGAGTCATAAGCATGAGGAGAGAAAAGCGCGACCGGGAGCAACAAGCACACTAAAGTCCCGGTCATGCAGATGGAAGCAAAACGGCCAACGGCCACTCGCAAACGGCGGCTTGTCCTTGCCGCCGTTCTCGTCGTGGTCACGGCGATTGTCTTCGCAAAGAGCCTCGGCGGCGAGTTCATTAACGACGACCTGACGTTAGTCGCGCGGAACCCGGACCTGCAGAGCCTCTCGGGTCTGTCGCATCTCTTGACGCGTCCGATGTGGAGCGGGCTGCCCGAGTTCGCCGGCGCCGAGTCGGTGGGACACTGGCGGCCGCTGACGTCTCTGGTGCTCGCTCTTGGTTATGGGCTTGGCGGCGGGGTCGACTCCCCCGCGGTCTTCCACCTGCTCTCACTGCTCTTGCACCTTGTGGCCACGTGGGCCGCGTTCCGGCTCGCCAGACGTCTTCTGGACCATGATCTTGCGGCCGGAGGCGTAGCGCTCCTGTTTGCGCTGCATCCCTTGCACGTCGAGAGTGTCTCGTGGATCTCCGCGGTCAACGACCCCTTGTTCGGCGCGCTTGCGCTCTTTGCCATCGACGCGTGGCTCGCATGGCGCGCGCGAGAGGCCGGGGGTGAGCGCTCCCTTCCGTGGCTGGCGGCCGTGCTCCTCTTCGCGGCGCTCTTGTCAAAGGAGTTCGCACTGGCGCTCTTCCCGATTCTGCTGGTGCTCGACTTCGCCCTCTTGGGCAAGCACAGGGACTCAGCAGCGCTCAGGCCGTGGATGCTCGTCGCGGGTGCGCTTGGTCTTTGGTTCGGTTTGCGCGCAGCGATCTTTGGCGATGCGTTCGGCGGGCTCGGCCGCGTGAACACGAACTACGGCGGCGCCATCTGGCGCGCACGTGCCGAGCTGTTCGGCGGCGGCATGTGGCAACTGTTTGTGCCCATGAACCTCTCGCCACTTGAGCCGTTCCGCGAGGCCTGGCCGGCGGGCTCGGCGGAGAAGACCTACAAGCTGCTCGGCCTGGGGCTCTTTGCGGTGACGCTCGCCGTGGGCGTCATCTCGAAGCTGCGCGCCAAGGGCGACAAGAGCGGCCTGTTGCTGGCGAGCGCTCTGTGCATTCTCGCCGCTGTGTCCCCCGCGCTTGTGGGGATTCGCGGCCTTGGCCAGACGCCGTTCGCTGATCGGTACTGGTACCTGGCCGTGTTCTTCTTTGCGCTGTTTGCCATCGCGCTCATCCAGCGCCTCGCGGCCAGCATCGACTCCGACTTGGCTGCGCCGACGTGCGCCGTGATTCTGTCGATCGGGTATGCGGGTGTGGACTTCGGGCAGCAGGACACGTGGAAAGACCCCAAGGCTTTCTACGCGACAGTGATCGAGCGCCATCCCGACTCGCCGGCTGGCTATTGGAATCTAGCCGAGCTGCAACGCGCGGATTACATCGCCACGCTGCAAGGTGGCGGCGGCAAGATCGCGCTCTTGAACCAAGCCTTCGCAAACTACGAGAAGTCGACCGACTTGCTCGCGAGGGCGGCGACGGACACGACCATCCCAAAGGATGAGTTCGACTATCTCCGCACGGGAGTCGGCCAAGCATGGTGCTACCTGCTGCAGGCAGAGGTCGACGAGTACCGCGACTTCGACACGCCAAAGCGCATCCTCGAGATGCTGCTCGAACAGGTCCTCCGGCGCGAGGCCACGAACCAGGCAACCGGCGGCGCTCGCGCGCGCCTCCCCGTCGAAGAGGTCCTCACGACGCTGGGTATTGTCGAGCTGCGTGCAGGCGACGAGGAAGCGGCGGCCGACGAGTTCCGGCGTGCGCTCGAGTTCAATCCCAACTACGTCCCCGCCCTGCACAACCTGGGCGCGGCGCGCTTCCATGCGGGCCAGTACGGCCTCTCCAGCAAGTTGCTCGCCGACGCGCTGCAGCTTGCCCCCGGTGACAAGAAAGTGCTCGAGCTCTACGCCCAGAGCTTGTTCGAAGAGGGTTGGACCGAGCGCGCGCTCGAGGTCGCCACCGAGCTCGAGTCCGTGAATCCGGCCAGCCCCACACCCGAGATTTTGCGCGGCCTCAAGACGCTGAAGAGCCGCGATTTCCCGCGCGCACTGCTGCACTTCGACAAGGCGCTCTCCAAGGATCCGCGCTCAAGCGTTGCCTTGTTCCAGCGCGGCATGGCACTGCAGAAAATGGGCGAGATCGACCAGGCGATCACGGCTCTGCGGCGCGCGTGCGAGAACGACCCCGAGAACTTCACGGCGCACTACAACCTGGCCAGCGTGCTGTTCCAGCGCGGCACGCCCGACACGGCGCGACCCTATCTCGAGCGTGCGTACGCAGCGGGGACGGGCCGTCCCGAGCTCGCCCTCGTGCGCCAGACGCTTCTCCAGCTCGACCCCGAGAACCCCGCGCGCATGCGGGCCTTCGCCGAGCTCGACGACGCCCGCAAAGACACCGCTGGCGCCCTCTTCTGGACCGAGCGCGCCCTCGTACTCGATCCGCAAAACGGTCGCTCGCGGCACCTCAAGGGCCGCATCTTGCTCGACAACAGGGAGTCCGTGCTCGCGCTACCCGAGCTCCTGCACGCCACCGAGCTCTTGCCCGATGGCTACCTGCCGTTCCTCGACCTCGGTCGCTGCTACGCCGAGCTTGGCAAGTACGACGAGGCCCGCGAGGCCTACGGCCACTCGCGCGAACTCATCGCGTCAAGCCCCGGCCCCACCGGCGCCGAGGCCACCGAAGAAGCAATCCAAGGCTTCCAAATCTACCAACAGCGGCTGCTGGACCAAGTCGACGAGCACCTCTCGCGATTGCCCTAGGCACACCATGCGAAACGGCTAATGCGGCGCGCGCAAAAGTCGCCAGCCTCCCGGGCCGTCGATCTGCAGTTCGAGGCTCGCCGCGCCGCCCGCGTCAAAGTAGTCGAGCGCGAAGGCGAAGCAGCCCGCGGGCATCTTGACCCGCGCGGTCTTCTCGACGTGGCCGTGCATGCCGCCGTTGTCGAGGACGACCTCGCCGCCTAAGAGGACCCGCGTCCCGTCGTCGCTGCCAACACGGACTGTGTAAATGCCGGGTGCGTCGACTTCGAGGAGGCCCGCAAAACGCTGAGCTGCTTGGGGAGTCGCGTGGATGGAGTCTGCCGCAATCGGAACGGGCGCGGTCTCGGCATAGTCAGCAGCGCTCGCAAACGCGCGCCGCGCGCCAGGCAGCGTCCACTCGTCGAGGCCCGGCTTGAGCGCGGCCGTGGTTCCCGGTTCCATCTGGCTCACGCGCACGAAGTGGACTCGCGCCGGTGGCCCAACGCGGCCGTCCGCGCGCACAGACGCTGCAGCAAGCACCAAGCTTGTCTCGAGCTTCAGCTGACCTTCGAACTCGGCGGTCATGAGATCGATCGAGTCCGCCGCCGGCAAGCTGCCGTCCACCGTGTACCGCAGATCACCACGATTGGGAGCGTTGAACGTCGTCATCCCCTCGAACAAGATGGCATCGACGTCGAACTTCGGTGACAGCATCCTGTAGGAGACGCCCATGTTGCCCAAGTGCTCAAGCAGCGAGCCCTCCATCGAGGGCTCAAGCCTCCGCTCGAAGTCGTCCCAGTCGCGCGCGGCTTTAGGCGACCACAAGACCTCGGCCAACGCGAGCGCGCGCGGAAACGCCATGTACTCGACCTGCTCGAAGGTTGGCAAGTATTCGCTCCACAGCTGCGCTTGCCCGCCTAAGACGTGCGCGGCTTCCTCCGCGGTTAGCTCTTCCGGCACCGGCTCAAACGCGTAGACCTTTTCGATGGGCAAGAGCCCACCGATCGCCTCGGGCTCGTTCTCAGCCGGGCCTTGGTAGTAGTCGAAGTACGTGTGGCTCGTCGGCGCCATGATGATGTCGTGGCCGGCGCGCGCGGCCTCGACGCCGTAGTGCCAGCCGCGCCAGACCATCATCGTCGCACCCGCCGGCAGCCCGCCTTCGTTGATCTCGTCCCAGCCAACAAGCCGCCGCCCGCGCTCGGCCAAGTACTTCTCGAAGTGCGCCACGAACCAGGCCTGCAGCTCCTCTTCGTTCGCAAGTCCGAGCTCGGCCATGCGCGCCTGCACAGAGGGTGAGTCGCGCCACTGCCCCTTCGGCGCCTCGTCCCCACCGATGTGCACGAAGCCAAACGGGAAGATGTCGATCACCTCATCGAACACGTCCTCGTAGAAGCGCAGGGTGGTCTCGCTCGGGTTCAAAGTGTTCGGGTGCACGCCCCAGCGCGTGCCGACCTCGAGGCCTGCAGAGAACTCGTGAACGCCGAGCTCGGGGTACGCCGCGATCGCGGCCGTGCTGTGCCCGGGCAGCTCGATCTCGGGCATGATGTCGATGTGCAGCGCCGCTGCGTAGGCAACAAGATCGCGCAGCTCCGCCTGCGTGTAGAAGCCGCCGTAGCGCACGCCATCGCTCTCGTTGCGGTGACCGTAGACGGGCGACGAGTTGCGCCACGCGCCGACCTCGGTCAAGCGCGGATGCGCCTTGATCTCGATGCGCCAACCTTGGTCTTCGGTCAGGTGCAGCTGCAGCACGTTCAGCTTCAGAAGCGCCATCGCATCCAGCAATCGCTTGATGTCTTCGGGCGCGTACATGTAGCGGCCAACATCCAACATCAGTCCGCGCCAGCGAAAGCGCGGTGCATCGTCCAGCTGCAGCGGCGGAAAGTGGACCCGCGACGCGTTCCCCCAGTTGTCTCGTCCCTCGAGCTCGGGAGTGAAGCTCTGCCGCAGCGTCGAAGTCGCAAAGAACAACCCCGCGCCCGAGCCCCCCGTCACGCGCATCCGACCGTCGGTCACAACGATGCGATACGCCTCGGGCGCAAGCTCCCCACCGAGCGCAAACACCAGCCCGCGACTCGCCTCGCCGCCCGGCCCCACCGCTTGAACCGGCACCGCCCAGCCCGTCCCGCGGCGCAACCAGTCCGCGAAGAATTGCGCCACGCGCTCCGCTTCAGCGCCTTCGAAGAAGACGCCCGAGTCCGGCCCCAAATCAAAGCCCAGCCCATCGCTCTCCACCAGCGACGCCACCCGCGGAATGCAGCCGGCAAACGGCGACTCCTCGGCGGCGAATCCGGGTGAACACGTACTCGCGACAGCAAGGGCACAGATCAGGGTCTTCATCCCCCGACTCTAAACGCAACCGGTTTGCAGAACGAGCGCTATCCGAGCGCGAGTGTCATGTGCAGCTCGTCCGTGCTTGTGCCGTCGACGCGCATCGCGTCGCGCTGCGTTCCCCACACGACAAAACCCGCGCGCTCGTACAGGCGCCGCGCTGCCGGCGCCGCCGAGCTGACCGACAGGTCGATGTAGGCCGCGCCCATCTCGAGCGCCGCCGCCACGAGCCCATCCAAAAGCCCAGCCCCAAGGCCGTGCCCGCGCGCGGTCGGCGCCACGTACATGCCCCAAACGCCCAGCCGGTGACGGCCCTTCACGTGCCGCCCGCGCAGCATGCCCGCCATGCCCACAAGCGCACCCAGGCCATCGAATGCTCCGATCAAGAGCTTCTCGGGCGCACCCGCCAAGTACTCGACCGCACCCGCTTCTGTGCGCATGAAGTCCGTCTCCACCGACGCCCCAAACGCCAGCGGCGAGTCCACAAGCGCCGCGCGGCGCAGCACCACCACCGCAGCGGCATCCCCAACCCGAAGTTCGCGAATCATGACCCCAATCCTACCGTGCGCGCCCAAAACCAAATCCCGGCTATGCTGCAGATTCCTTTCAGCGCCTTGCAAGCTGCGCGCGTAAGCCCTCCAGAATGCCCCGCCCCACGCCACTCCCCCAACGTCCCGAAGCGTCCCCATGGCCGCGCCTCGCCCGCGGTATCGCGTCGGGCGACGCCGCCGCGCTGGGCGATTGGTATCAGCTCGAGTGGCCCGCCATCTTCCGCTTGTGCTTCGGCCTAATCGCCGATCACGCCGCCGCCGAAGACGCCGCCCAAGACGCGATGCTGCGCGTGTCCGATCGCATCGACACGTGGAACAAAGCGCGCCCCTACCTCGCGTGGCGCACGACCGTCGTTCTGAACCTGACGCGCGACCACCTGCGCCGCCACAAGACACGCCAATACCACGAGCTCCGGCGCCAACCCACCTCCACGCTCTCGTCCGTGCCCGACCCCGCCGACGCCGCCGCGCGCGGCGAGCTGCAGGAAGCCGTCGAGTCTGTCCTCGCAAACCTACCCGAGCGCGAGCGCGAGGCCTTCGTCTTATGCGACCTCGAAGAGCTCAGCACCGAACACGCCGCCGCCATGCAGATCAAGCCCGCCAGCGTGCGCTCGATCCTCAGCCTCGCGCGCCGCCGCTTGCGCGGACTGCTGCCCGCGTTCGTGCCCGAATCCAGCTTAGAAGGAGGCGCCTAACATGTCCTCCGCCGACCACGACCCGCTCGACGAGCTGCGCCGCGCCTGGAAGCAGCTCGACGCGCCCGCAAACGCAAGCGAGCGGCCCGCCCTCGCGGACGCCCTCGCCGCCGCAACGCGCGAGCTCACGCCCGCTGCCCCAAGTACCCAGGACCCGCAGACCCAAGCCGCCGTCAGCTGGATGCGCGCCGCGATCGCGGCCACCGACATCCCGCCGATGCCCGCGCTCCCGCTGCCCAAGCGCCGCGCCAACCCATGGCGAGTCGCCGCGCTTGCCGCAACCCTCGCGGTCGCCGGCTTCGCCCTCGCGCGCCTCCAAAACAGCGCGTCCACCGAACCTGAAAAACCAATCATCGCCCGCGCGCCGGAGCCCGAGCCGGAACCCGCGCCCGCCGTCGCCGCACCACCGCAAGGCCGCCCCGCCCGCGTCACCGACGCCGGCATCGAAATGCGCGCCGGCCACGTCCGCCTGCTCCTCGTCCACACGCCCACCGAAACCCTAAACACCCGCTAGTCCCATGAAGATTCTCGCCGCACCGCTGCTCTTGGCCCTCTTGCCGCTCACCACTTTGATCGCGCCCAACACGCCGCCACAAGACCAGGCCAATGCCTGGGTCCAAGCCGCCGTCGCGAAGGGCATAGCCGAGAACACCCCGCAGGTGTTTTTCTACGAGCCCAAGAACGCCTCGCCCTACGACCTGTACGAGGTCGCCGCCCAGCTCTATGGCCGCGCCCTCTTGATCATGGACGAGTTCGGCGAGCGCGAAGCCGAGAACCTGATGGTGCTCGGCGACGACCGGCTGCTCGTATTCGACTTCCCCGAGCAGGCGCAAGAGGTCCTCGCGCTGTTCGAAAAACTGGACGTCCCGAGCGAGTTCATCGAGCCGCCTCAAGCGCCGCAGCTCGTCACCGCTGACTACAAACCGCGGCACATCGGGCTCGATGATCTGGCCCTCGCATTGGCGCCGTTTTCGTACCCGCTCGAGAACGGACTCAGCAGCATCACCCAGATGCGCGCGGCGAACCTCTTGATCCTGCGCGACACCAGCGAGCGCATCGACGAGATGAAGAGCCTGCTGCAGCGCATCGACATCCCCGCGAAGCAGGTCGAGCTCACCTGCTATGTCCTGCAGGCGTCCAACGATCCCGAAGCGACGGCGGACAAGCTGCCGCCCGAGCTCACGAGCGGGCTGATCGAGCTGCTGCCGTTCTACAACTTCGAGCTGTCGACGATGGGCGTGCTGCGCCTCTCGACCGCCGCCGGAAGCCAAGCCGAGCTCGACATGCAGCTGCTCGATTCCGACTCCAACTCCAGCTACCGCCTGCAGCTGCGCGTCAACGCCTTCGACCCGGACACGCAAAACCTCAGCCTCACCGGGCTCGAGAGCGGCGTCGTGGGGCCGACCGGCTACACCTCGCTGTTCCGCACGGACGCCTCCATCTTCGGCGACGAGTATGCCGTGATGGGCGCCACCGGCGCTGAGCCAACGTTTGTGGTGCTGCACTTCAAGCCGATTGGATAAATCGCCCGAAGCGGGCCGCTAGGCGCCGCCCACAGCGTCCGATAGAGGGGAACCTGCGGGTTCCCCTCTTCGTCGAAGGCGGGTCCCGCTCCACCTCCGCCCAAGACCTATGTACAAGCTGCTCCTCTTCGCCTGCCTCTTCGCCGCCCCGGCGCTCTCCCAGTCCGCCGGCCAGCCCCAGCTTGCGAGCGACGTGGCGCGCCGCCTTGGCGAGACCGATCAGCCCGTGAAGGTGTGGGTGTTCTTCAGCGACAAAGGCATCACGAGTCCGGCCGAGCGCACCGCCGCGCTCGACATGGTCGAGGCCGGCTACGGAGCCCGCGCCATCGAGCGCCGCCACCTGCGCGGCCAAGGCGCCACGCTGTTTGGCGACACGGACTTGCCCGTCGCCGCGCGCTACCTCGACGCCGTCGAGGACACCGGCGCGGAAGTCGTGACCGCGTCCAGTTGGCTGAACGCGGCCAGCGTTTGGATCGACAACCAAGAAGAGGCGCGCGCGCTCGCCGCCTTGCCGATGGTTAGCTCGATGAAGCTCGTGGGCAAGTCCGTACACAACACGTTAGCGATGCCGCCGGCACCCGCGCCGAAATCCGCCGCGGGCTTCTACGGGCAGACGCAAGCGCAGCTCGATCAGATCAGCTTGACGCCGCTTCACGCGAAGGGCTTCACCGGAGTGGGCGTGGTGATCGGCGTGCTCGACTCGGGCTTCCGCCTCGACCACGACGCGTTCAACCAGACCGGCCACGCGCTGAACGTGCTGGCCTCGTGGGACTTTGTGAACAACGATGCGAACGTCGGCCCCGAGTCCGGCGACGTCGCCGGCCAGTCCGACCACGGCACGATGGTGCTGTCGACAATCGCGGGTTACTTCCCGAACACGTTTGTGGGCGGCGCGTACGACGCGAGCTTCGTCTTGGCGAAGACGGAAGACATCGGTAGCGAGACGCAGGTCGAGGAAGACTACTACGTGCAAGGCCTGCAGTTCATCGAGGCGCAGGGCGCCGACGTCGCGACCTCATCCTTGGGATACATCGATTGGTACAGCCAGAGTCAGCTCAATGGGCTGACCGCGGTCACGACCAAGGCCGTGAACATCGCGACCCAGAACGGGGTCTTTTGTTGCACCGCCGCAGGCAACTCGGGCAATGACACCGACGCCGCGACCAGCCACCTGATCGCGCCGGCCGATGCGCTGCAGGTCATCTCGTGCGGCGCCGTCGACTCGGCGAACGTGCTTGTGTCGTTCAGCTCGGATGGCGCAACCGCCGACGGCCGCACGAAGCCGGAAGTGCTCGCGCTCGGCCTCTCAACATTAGCCGTGTCGCCCGCCGACACAACCAGCTACGTTACCGTCAGCGGCACGTCGCTGTCGACGCCGCTAGTGGCCAGCGCGGTCGCGTGCCTCGCCGGCGCGCACCCGACGTGGAGCGTGGCCACCATGCGCAACCAGCTGTTCACCACCGCCGACTCGATCGGCGCCGCGCAGCCGGATCCCTTGTTCGCGGCGGGCTATGGCCTCGTGGATGCGCTCGAAGCCGACGAGCACCTCGACCTTGTGCCTTTGGATCCCGGCATCTCGGGCGGCACGAGCACGGTCCTGGTGTCCGGCGCCACGCCCGGCGCCACCGTGTGGATGGTGTGGGGCCTCGGCGCCGGCAACGTGACGATTCCCGGCTGCGGCCCGGTCACGGTCGGCATCGCCGCGCCGCAGGTGTACGCCGCTTTGGTCGCGGACGCGACCGGAAGCGGCAGCTTCAGCGTGCCGGTTCCGGCTGGCCTCGCGGGCCTCGGCATCTACATGCAGCTAGCCGAGCTCAGCTCGTGCCGCGCGTCGAACCTGGGCTTCAGCGTTCTGCAGTGACGCCGCGCGCCAAGAGCGCCGGCAGCATCAACACAAGCGCAAGTCCGGCCACGAGAGGCGCCGCCCCGAGGTCCGCGTCGGGGCTGCGCGTCACGACGTACAGCACCATGCCCACGTGCACAGAAGCGAAACCCCAAACGAGCCAGATCAAAATGGCCGGGATCGCAGCCGTCACAGCGCTCCGCAGCGCCGCTAAGATCCCGGCGATCACGCCAGCCAGCACAACGAACCAGATCGGCAGCGAAGCGAAGAGCTCCACCGTGCCATCGAACGCGTTTGCCGTGATCGACACCGTCGTCGACGACAAGAACGAGCCCATGTCCGGCATGCCACTGCCCTCGCCAAACATGCCCGAGAAGTTCGGACTTGAGACCTGCGCGTTGCGAACGGTGAACCAGGCCAGCGGCAGCGACGCCAATAGCAGCACGACTCCCACAAGCGCGGGGGCCAGCCCATTTTTGGCGCTCACGCTTGCACCTTAGGCAAGCGCGAGGCCGTTGAGAGATGCGAGGCTTCGGGACGAGGCTCGCGAGCCTCTTCAATGCGATAGATCATGGCAGCAAGTTAACGAAGTCACCTGGTTACGGCCAGTTCACTTCCCACCGGGTAAGCGATGTGTAGACTCCCGGGCATGTTGAAGCCCCTCTTGATTCTCTCGGCGCTTGTCGCGTGTGCCTGCGTATCGGCCAAGTCTTCGTCCACAAACTCCGCACCGAACGGTGGCGCCATCTTTCGCGCCTCGCGCTGCGCCGACTGCCACGCCACCGATCTAACCGGCAGCAAGGCCGGCCCCTCGCTCGAGGGACTCAGCGCAAACTGGACACGCAGCGAGCTGACGGAGTTCCTGGCCGATCCCGCCGCGGTGGTCTCGAAGGACGCACGCCTCGGCGCTCTCAACATGCAGTACAGCCAAGACATGCCCGCCTACGACGACCTATCCAGCAAGCAGCGCGACGCCCTCGCAGGCTGGCTGCTGACGAAGTAGGCCGCGGCTTCCTAAATAACGACAGCGTTTGTGCAAAACGCGGGGCCTTCGACGCAAGCCTTCACGTTCGGCCATGCGCCAAGTGGGCCGTCCGGTGTCGTCTCGACGACGCAACCGTTGCAGATCCCCACGCCGCAGCCCATCAGCTCTTCCAAGCTGACCCAGCAGGTGAGGTCGCGCTTTTCGGCCCATGTCGAAGCCGCACGCAACATCGGCAGTGGCCCACAGGCCGCGATCCGAACACGCGCGGGGATCAAACCCTCTTCGATCAGGTGCTCGAGCAACGCCAGCGTATGCCCGTGGAAACCCATGCTGCCGTCATCGGTCGCGATGTGGAGCGAGCAGTCGAGCTCGGCAAACGCGTCCAGGTCAAACAGCATGCCAGCCGTCGCCGCTCCATATAGAAGGTACGGCGGCGCGAGCGGCTCCTCGCCATTCGCCTCGGCCGCATCCGCTGCACGCGTCATCGACTCGACGGCCATGAAGAACGGTGCCGAGCCAATCCCGCCAGCGAGGAAGACCCAGGGCAGCTCGTCTTCGTCCCCGCGCGCCGAGAAGTCGGGCCAGCCAAGGCCCAACGGCCCAATCAAGCGCAGCTTCTCACCCGGACGCGAAACGGCGAGCGCGCGCGTGCCCTCGCCGATCACCTTGATCATGAACACCACGTCGCCGTCGATCTCGCGATAGATCGAGAACGGCCGCGGGATCGCAGGCGACAGACCGTCCTCGCGCCGCAGCATGAAGAAGCGGTTCGGCGCAATCGGCGTACCAGGCTCGGTCAAAGGTTCATCGGGGCGTAAGCGCATCAAGATGCCGTCGTCACCACAGGGCTCAACGGAGATCACTTCGGCCAAACAGGAGCACGCATCGGTTGGTGGGGCAGCCATGGCCAACAGGATATCCAAGCCACGCGGCGGCTCCGGGGAAGAACCTCAGTTTCGAGGCACGCCTCACGCGCATCAGGACCGTACTCGAGTCCCTCCTGATCGACAATCCGCAAGTCTCACGCCCACGAGATGTTTGGAGCCTGTATCACTGAGGCCAAGGACGGAACCCGCGCCCCCCACGCGGCGTCTTGTCCTCAGGCTCACATCCCTCCCCACCCACGGAGTTCCCATGCGACTTTTCGCTCCCTTTGCGCTCGCCTGTCTCGCCCCGCTCACGGCCCACGCGGGCACGTTCACCGTCGGGCCCCAAGCGGGTCCCGGAATCGACTTCACGTCGATTCAAGCCGCGATCAACGCGGCCGCCGAAGGCGATCTGATCCTCGTCAACGCGGGCGCCTACACCGAGAGCCTGGTCGTCGACGGCAAGTCACTCACGCTGCTTGGCAATGGCACGCCGACCTTGTTTGTCAACAGCCAGACGCCCGGCCACGCGCCCTTGTTGGCGGTCCGGAATCTGAGCGCCAGCCAGTCGTTCGACATGCTGGGATTTGGCTTCTCGTCGTTCTCCGGAGTTCAGAAAGATGCCATCGAGCTCGACTCCAACACGGGTCGTATCTGGCTGGAAGAGCTCTTCATCGACAGCTTCGATGGCCACGGCTTGCGAGCCATCGCGTCGAGCGAGGTCGTGCTATCCGACGTGTTTTTGCAAGTCAACGCGGCCTTCACCGACGCGCAAGGTTTTGCGCAACCGGCTCACGGCATGCTGGTTGAAAACGGTAGCTCGGTGCGCGCCTATGGCTTGACGGCCACTGGCTCTCACATCGCTCCGATTCTGACGACCCCGACGACGCCGGTCGTTGGGGGAGACGCGGTCCGCGTGATCGACTCGACCGTCTTGATGATCGACCCTGACTTGATTGGCGGCAGCGGTGGCTCGGTCTTCTCGGGCGGTTGCTCGAGCGCAGCCGCAGGCGGCTCGGCCCTCGCCGTGTTCGCGCAAGGCGGCCCAGCGCCTAGCGTGCAGTTCCGCGGCGGCACTCTGCTCGCGGGCGCCGCCGGCTTCTTCGATCCGGCCTGTGCGCCCGCGCCGCCGGCCGTCCCCGCGATCAACGATCCGGCGCAAGCTGTCACAACCCTCAGCGGCACGCCGCGGAGCCTGGACATGCCGAGCATGGCCACGCTCTCGGGTGCGTTCGAGTTCCAAGTCCGCGGCGCCGCGAGTGATATCTTCTTCGTGTTCGCGAACGCGGGCGAGCAAGCCCCGCTGCCGATTGCCGGCGTGGATGGCGACCTGTTTCTGAACCCGGCCTCCAGCTTCCTCGGCTCGACCGGCACGCTGAACGCCTCTGGCTTCGGCGGCATGGCCACCAGCTTCTCGAACCCCGGCCCGACCATCGGCTTCCGCACGCAGGCCCTGTTCTTCGACACACAAGGCGCATTCTGGCTGTCGGGCCCGAGCTCGATCTACTTCCTGTAGCCATCCGGTTTTAGAGCCGAGCCCCGCGTCGATTGATTTGGACGCGGGGCCCGGCGCACGCTCAATTCTCGCACACCCCCGCACTGCGATCCCCGCAATGGCTGTACTGTTGGGTACGTGGCTCGCACCCACCAAGACTCTTTCCGTATGACCTATTCACGCTCGCTTCTCTGCCTGCCCGCCCTCGCTCTTTGCGCTTCCGTGGCGCCGGCTCAGTTCAATGATGCTTGGCTCACCCTGACGAACGAGACCACCACGCGGCTGCCCACCGGTGCCCTAATCTCGGACGTGAACAACGAGATCGACTTCGCCTGGGGCGACCTCGACCTCGATGGCTTCACGGACCTTGTCGTTGCCCGCAAGGCGCCCTTTACGACGACAACCATGCGCACGAACATCCTGCTGATGAACGAGGCGGGCGTCCTGCACGACCGCACCGCGCTGTTCGCCACAGCCAGCGACGTGGTGGGTGACCAGGGCTTTATGACGCCGACGAACGACCGTGACATCACCGTCGTCGACCTCAACCTCGACGGTTGGCTCGACGTCGTGACGGCCACAGCTGTCAGCGACGGCCTCAGCAAGGCGGTCGGCCATCCGCGGGTCTACCTCAACCTCGGCGACGATGCGGCCGGGACGTGGAAGGGGCTGCGCTACGAGGAGGCGCGCATCCCGCAGCTCTTCTCGTACTCGACCGGCTTGCCCGAGAACCCGCGCTTCATCTCGGTCTCGGTCGGCGACATCACCGGCGACGGTGCACGTCGAGTAGGGACGGACCTATTGGCCCGCCCCCCTCTTCAAACCGGACGTGCGGTTCTCCCGCATCCGGCTTACCGACCATCTTCATCGGTTGGCTTTCGAAGGATGCAGCTGGCTCATCACCT
>Ga0316206_1001861_pt1 | contig 16319 bp, 16 predicted proteins | sample 6monthpyrite_MG_FD_204942 | JGI IMG/M metagenome (GOLD analysis project Ga0316206, IMG submission 204942) | Microbial mat bacterial communities from mineral coupon in-situ incubated in ocean water Damariscotta River, Maine, United States -... | ecosystem: Environmental > Aquatic > Marine >... | reverse complement strand
AGAGTCTCGAAAGAAGAAAAAAAAAGTAAAATAATAGCAGCTGCCTTAAATCTTTTTTCGGAGCGAGGTTTTTATGTTACCACTATTCCTGATATTGCAAAAAAAGTTGGTATGAGTGTTGGAAATTTTTACAACTATTTTAATTCAAAAGATATACTTGCCAAAGAACTTATTATGTATATCTCTGAGTATCTCGGAAATGAGGTTAGAAAAATAAATGAGCAAGATATTACTACCCAAGAAAAGGTATATGAAATAGTTAACATGTATTTCAATATGGCGGATACTAAGCCTGAAATGATAGAGTATTTTTTACGAGTTTATCTTTCAAATCGTGAAGTATTTGGAGATGGATGTGAAGGAATGGTGTGTGTTTCTCCTTTTGTTACAGAGATGATGATATTTTTTGAAGAAGGTGCAAGTAATGGCGACTTGCATAATCAAGATTTTTTCTCTGCATTTGGTCTTTTTATGGGATACCTTGGAGGAATGGTTTTTCTTTTTGGTGAAAAAATTCTTCCAACTTCATTAGAAGAATATAAAAAACCTATTAGTGAGAACATCTACAATGCCCTTAAATCAAGAGGCTAAACCAAAACTACTTTGGATTCAAGGTGTAACTTGTAACGGTAACACACATTCTTTTTTGAACCTTCCGTATTTAGAAAGTCTTTTAGCTAAATACGAACTTTTATACCATCCTATCCTTCCATCAAAATACACTTTTAGACGAATTATAGAATTAGCCCTAGAGTGTGATGTTTTGATTTTTGAAGGAGCATTTGACCCACTTATGAAACGTCATGATATTTTACTCAAAGATGTTTTAGAGCACTACTCTCAAAAGACTCGTTTAATTATTAGTGTTGGGAGTTGTGCTAGTTTTGGTGGAGTGTTTAAAGAGTCAGCACCCCAGAGAAATAGCGGACTTATTTTTAATGAGTCAGACCCCTATGGACCAAGTTTGAAACAAAAGCGGAAAGTTATTAACCTCTCTGGCTGTCCTATTCATCCTGAGTGGATGGGTTATACACTCAGTATGATAGCCCAGAAGAGAGAGATTCAACTCGATGAACTCCATAGACCAATTGAACTTTACAGTAGCCTTGCACACCATGGATGCACGAGAAATGAATACTTTGAATGGAAAGTAGATACTAAAAACTTTGGAGAAAAAGAAGGTTGTTTATTTTATCAACATGGATGCCGTGCACCTATGACACACTCCTCATGCAATAAAATACTGTGGAATGATGTGAGTTCTAAAACACGTTCAGGCACTCCATGTTTTGGTTGTACTGAACCTGACTTTCCTAGATCAAATCTCTTTAGTACACAAACAAATATGTCTATTCCTCAAGATGTTCCACTTGGTGTTTCTAAGCGTAGCTATTTAACTTTAGCAGGTATTGCAAAAACATTTCATATAAAAAGACTTGAGGAGAAACTCATTGATTACAAAAGAGATAATTGACCACATAGAGGGTGAAGCATCTATTCATTTTGATATGAAAGATGAAAAGGTAGATTTTGCAACTGTTTGTTTTCCTCACTTTAGAGGGATGGAGAAAATACTTCAAGGGAAAAATGCACTTGATGCACTGGTAATCACACCAAGAGTTTGTGGTATTTGTGGGCATGCTCATCTTATGGCAACAGTAAGGGCAATTGAAGATGCATATAAAAATGCAGGGAAAGCAATACAACTTTCACAAAAGGCTCAAAATATAAGAGAGTTTACACTTGTGATGGAAATAATTCAAAATCATTTTAAGTGGCTTTATCTTACTATTATTCCTGAACTTGCAAAACTTACTTCCTCGACAAGATTACAAACACCGCTAAAAGGTGCTTTTGCTTCTCAAATTGCAACTAAAGCTCTGGCTATTTTTGCAGGTCAGTGGCCGCACTCTTCGTACATGATTCCAGGAGGGATTACCTCAGACCCAACCCATATGGAACTTATAAAAGCAAAAAGTTTTATAGAGGAATTAGTTACTTTTTTTGAAAAGGAGACTGCTGGTACTTCTTTAGAAACAGTTTTAGCATATGAGTCCTGTAAAGATTTTAATAAGCTAGATAGCGATATATCTGAACTTGAAAAAAACCTTATCGCCTTAGGGATGCAAAAGAAAGGTTTTGCTTATGATAGGTTCATAAATATAGGAGAACATAGTTTTACAAATCCTTCAAAACTTCTTCAAACAAAAGGTCATGCTGTCCATTTAAAATATATAGACACTGAAGATTCTTACTCGCCTGAAGAAAAATCCTATGCAAAAAATGCTTTATATAACAACAAGTACTATGAAACAGGTCCATTATCACGTTTAATGGCACAAAGAATTCCCCTTATAAAAAATATACATAGACGATTTCAAGATAGTGCTTACTCTAGAATTATGGCAAGAGTATTTGAAATTCCATATCTATTAAAACACTCACTAAAATTACTTAATGAAATTCAAATAGATGAAATCTCTTGTGCTAAAGTTCAGGATATATCAAAAATCACAGCAAGTGGCATAGGAATTGTTGAAGCTCCAAGAGGACCTCTTATACATAAAATAGAAATTGAAAATGGGATCATAAAAGAATATAAAATCATAACTCCAACCCAATGGAATATAGGAAGTGGTACAAAAGAAAAACCTATGCCTGCACAAAAAGCGATGCAAACATTAAGTAAAGAAGAAGCACTTTTTGTTTTTAGAGGTTTTGATGTTTGTTCTGTTTGTACGACACATTAACTATAAATACCATTGATCTCATAAAATTTTATCAATAAAAACTTTATGAGAGAAGGTCCAATTATGAACTTATTGAAAGTATTTTTCTGATAATATTGGTTTAGACACACATATTTTAAAATGGATAGTTATGATAATTATTGGTATAGGAAACGTATTACAAAAAGATGATGGATTTGGTGTTTATTCTTCGACTTATTTAAAGAAAAATTATAATTTTTCACAAGCCTTATCCATTATAAATGGTGGAGTAGAGGGGATAAATCTTTATAACCATTTAGTAGAAAATGAACATGTATTAATTCTAGATATACTAAATATTGACGATATACCTGCATCCATTTATGCTATTCCTGCTCAAGAAATTGCTGGTTATGGCATAAATAATGGCGGAGCCCATGAGATCGGAATTATTCAGTGTTTAGACATGCTGGAGCTGCAGGGAAAAGAAATACCTGAGACTATGCTTATCGGGATAATACCAGGTGAAGTAACATTTGATTTTTCACTCAGTAAAGTCCTTAAGGATGCTTTTGAAGATTATATATCAGTAGTGCTTCAGTACCTAAAAAAGCATGGAATATCTGCTACTAAAAGAGAAGAGATTATTACACTTCAAGAGATTATTGACAAGGCAAAAGATCCTTCAAGCGTAATGAAGTAGTTTATATTTTAACCAAACTCGTTTCCCAACCATCATAGGCTGTCCCGTACTCTTCACATAAGTCTATGAGTCCTAATGTAAGCTTGTCTATATCGTAGTAAAAAGGCTTATCAATACGGTAAAAGCTTATTCCTTGGACTCCATCTTCGTTAAATATTTCATCTTTTACTTTAAACTTTTGTTCTTCAAGTACTTCTAAAAGTTCTACTTTTTTATCTGCTGATACAAAAAACACTTTATGTTCTATGGCTCTAGAAGTTTGAAGTGTATCGCCTGATTCTTTAAGTGAATCACATGCTTTATGATTTTGTATGATTTGCCACTCTGTAGCTGTTGGATAAAGTAATTTTTTATAGTAATTCCATTGATTGTCATCACTATGTCCATTTGTCACTTCATAGCTCGGATGCTCATTAAGTCCATAATCTACAAAATCTTGCCAATTATATGTAAACTGTGCATAATATAAAAATGTAACATAGCCATCGGATATAACCCGTCCTACATATTTACCGATACGAAATTTTATCATAGCAGCTTCAAGTTTATCTTCCATAAAAAGTATTTCTGGCTCTTCATTTTCTGTAAGTAAACCCTTGTCTGAAGTCTCTTTTAGCCTTACTTTTACATAAGCAATACTGGGGTGAGTGTAGACTAATTCTTCTAAATCCATAGATATACCTGCATTAAACAGCACAGAGGCAGGTTTACCCTCTAAACTTTTCATATATAGTTCCCAATATTCTTGCATCATAATTTCCTTTTATTGCATTTCTAAACTCATGAGGTACATATCTTCCCCATCGAGCACTTTTATACTTAGACTTTCGCACTTTACACAATAGTAACGTACTTCATCCACTTCAAAAACATTTCCACAGTCTTTACATTCTAGTTTTAGTTTTTGTATATTTTGTACTAACTCAGCTTTTGAGCAAAGAGTATCTTCTTTAAATGTATCAAAGGCCATTTTTAAAAGATGTGCATCTATACCAGACATCACCCCTATCTTTGTTATGACTTTATTTACAATGGTTGCATTGTTCTTGGCTGCAACTTCTTCACATTGATTTATTAGGGCCTGAACTACGCTATATTCATGCATATAGTTTCTCCTTTATTTAACTGTAATCTTTTGGGTGTCTCAATGGGACAAACCTTGTGTACAAAGTCGTTTCTCAAAGAATGAAAAGAACTTGAATCTTGCCAAAATTCAGGATGCATCACTACAAGTTCTTCTTCTTTTTTCTGCTCTATCATGGCGCGGTTGAGTTCAAGATAGTCTTGTTTATCCCAGATAAATTGACTGTCATGCTTTGAGAGAGCATAACTATGTAAGTTTTCATAGTATGTATCGTGAGGAAATACTTCATCGAGAATCTTGCAGGATTTTGCTTTATTTGCGGACAAGGGAAGACAGGACTCTAGTATATTAGATGCTTGAGTTTCTCCTACTCTTTTAGGAAGAGTGTATGTATGGTACTCGCTACCACTGAGTCCTAATATTTTATAGTGAGGATTTAAAATAACCCCATCTTTAGCAACTGCATAATCACAAGCAAGACCCATAAATACACCACCAGCCCCAGCATTTCTTCCAAAAGAAGCAATCGTCACTATCTCATCTGCATAAATAATTGCTGAGACTAAATCATTCATCGCATTAATATTTGCCCAACCATCTTCTCCTTGTTTTTGTGAATCTTCTAAAATATTTAAGTGTATTCCGTTTGAGAAAAAGTCCATTCCACCAACCAAAACAAGTACTTCACATTCTGTTTTGAGGTACTCAACAGCGTATTTTAATCGTATGCATTGGGCAGTGCTCATAGCACCATTATGAAAGTTAAAACAAAGGTACGCAACATTTTCTCGCATTTCCATGCCTATCTCATAAAAAGTATCATAAGATTTATCAAAAATCAACGGAAGTCTTTGCTCTTTAATCCCTTGAAGCTTTTCTTTAAGCACATAGGTAGAAGGAAGTTTACATCCACCAAGTTCTTTTAAGTGACTTATCCATACAGCACCATCAAGTGTTCCTATGCAGATTGCACCATCACGTTTTGCAAGTATTTCTTTGACTTCACCTTTTAGGTTAGCTTCATTATGGGCACCATAAAGATAACAAGTTACACCAAGTATTTCAGCTAAAACACCAGGAAAGGAATCGCTTAGGTATATCTTTTGGATTATTATTTTTGTAGAATCTTTATTCCAGTCTATCTGACGTTTATCTTGTGTAAACTTTTCATGTATGGGATTTAGAATCTGTGCTATTTGTTTATCCCCTTGAAGGTTTTCAAAAAATATTTCCAATGCTTTAATAGATGCTTGTGTAATTTCTTGCCTATAAAGAGAAGCCTTATATGTGTCTCTTACCTTGAAATCAACTTGGGCATAAATGTCGCCACCATCGTATGCTTCATTTGCCCTAAGAATAACAAGTCCCCATTCTTTTGTGTGACTTTTAAGTGCATATTCTAAAGAGTTTGGGCCACGATCGCCTCGTGGACCAGGATGAAAAATATATGTTGGATACTTTTCATAAATACTTGGGGGAAGATAAAACTTTAAAAATGGACATAAAATCATCTCTGGCTCGAAATATTGAACTTCAGTAAGTATTTGTGTTTCGTTAATTGCAAAAGACACAGATATAGTATGCTCTTTATCTTTAAGGTATGTATAAACTCCCTGTGTTTGAGAGTTAAATGCAGTAACTAAAAGAAGTATTTTCATTTTTTTTCTTAGCAGATTCGCGGTAACAATTCACCTGTGGGTAAATCTAAAAAGCGTTTTGTTCCCCATGATGAGTTAAGTAAAACTTTTGCTTTATACTGCAGTGTTACACTAGCAATTATACAAGAACTAAGATGTGTTTTTTGTAGTACTTCTAAGGCTTTTTCTTCATATTCTTTGGGTACACAAAGAACAAAAGTCCCTTCATTTGCTAAATCAAGCGCTTCAAATCCAAGCATCTCACAGATACCTCGTACCTCTTCTTGCACGGGTATAGTTTCTTCTACTATTTCAATACATACATCCGAACTCTTTGCCCACTCGTTTAAGACAGCACTTACACCTCCACGTGTTGCATCACGGAGTGCTACAATTTGAATGCCAGAGTCTATGAGTGCTTTGACTTGAGGGTAGAGCGATGCACAATCAGTTTTAAGATTACTTTGAAGTTCCATTCCCTCACGAGCAGCAAAGATTGCTGCTCCATGCGCACCAATATCACGACTTACTAAAATACTCATACCTTCTTTAATAGCAGATGCAGAAATTCCTTTGTAGTGAATTTCTCCGATAGCTGTTGTGTTTATAAACAATTTATCTACAGCACCTTTTGGTACTACTTTTGTGTCGCCGCTAACGACAATAGCATCATTAATTGCAAGTTCTTCTTTCATAGATTTAACTATTTTTTCTAAATCTCGTGTGCTAAAACCTTCTTCTATAATCACAGAACAGGTCATATACTTTGGCTTAGCCCCCATCATTGCTAAATCGTTGCATGTTCCACATACTGCCAACTTACCAATATCCCCACCATTAAAAAATAAAGGACTAACAGTAAAACTATCTGTTGTAAATGCAAGTTTTCCATCTTCGATAACTGCAGCATCTTCACTTTTATCTAAAATGTCATTTTTAAAATTCTTATAAAAAATTTTTTCTATAAGTTCATTATTTTCTTCACCACCATTTCCATGTGCTAATGTTATAGTTTTTGTCATATTAGATTTCCATATTTATAATATGCTGCACATGCACCTTCACTACTTACCATACAAGAACCAATAGGTGTAGTAGGCTTACATGCTGTGCCAAATATGGTACATTCTTTAGGTTTTGCCATACCTCGAAGTATATCTCCACAAATACATAATTTATGGTCTTCTATCTCGGCTATTGGCAATACTCCTTTGTAGCGAACTTCCGCGTCATACACTGCATATTCTTTACGAAGGCTAAGTCCACTATCAGGAACATTACCAAGTCCACGCCATCTAAAAAGGCTTGTTTTTTCAAAATAAGTATTTATTAAAGCTTGTGCTTTGAGGTTTCCTTCATGATTTACAACTCTTTTATACTGTACTTCAAGCTCGCATCTCTTCTCAATAAATTGTTTAATAATCATTGAAATACCTTGCATTGCATCTACTGGTTCAAAACCAGTTACAACAACTGGACGACCATAATCTTTTGGAAATTTATCGTAGATTTTAGAACCGCTTATTACACTTACATGGCTTGGCCCTAAAAATGCATCGATTTGATTGTTGTATGAATCAACATGCACATCACGACTATCAATAAGTTCTACCATAACTTCAGGAACTGTTACATGGTTGATATGAAAAAGTATATTAGATATTTTTTGCTTTATTACTTGCTCAACGAGTACTGCTGTCATTGGAGTTGTTGTTTCAAAGCCAATAGCAAAAAATATCACGGTTTTGTCTTTGTTTTGGGTAGCAATTTTTATACATTCCATTGGTGAATATACAAAACGAACATCTGCACCTTTTGCTCGTGCATCTTGAAGACTTCCATTACTTCCTGGAACCTTTATCATATCACCTAGAGTAACAAGAATTACATTCTCTTGCATTGAAAGCACATAGGCATGGTCAATCCTTTCTTTAGGCATAATACATACAGGACAACCAGGTCCATGTATAAAGTTGACATTCTTAGGTAAAAGCTGTGGTAATCCAAACTTCATAATAGTATGAGTATGTCCACCACATACTTCCATAATATTTATAGGTTTTTCTAATTTTTTGGCATCTCGTGCGATTATTTTTGAATAGGCTTCAATTGTCGCTCCATCACGAAAATCATCATAAAGATTTTTGAGCTCTAACTTTGCCATTAGCTTTCCCTATTTGGACAATTATCATCATCCGTTATTGCTTCATGCCTCTCTTGTTCATCCATAGCTTCAAGTATCTCTCTATATGTTTCAATAGATGCAGCAGCTTCTACTTCATCTATTTTATTCATTACAAAACCTATGTGCAAGAGAACATAATCTCCCACCTTAACATCATTATCTTCCATCATTATGAGATTTGCATCACGTTGTACACCCATAGTGTCAACAGTACACATTGTTTTATCGTCACTTATTTTTACAACTTTACTTGGAATTGATAAGCACATATTACATTCTCATCTTACGTTTAAATTCTATCCAATCAGCTACTGCTTTTATGGAATCTAAATCATTGATATTTACTTCTAAAATATCCACATTTGGTTTAATACGTCTAGCTTCTGCTTTTTCAGCTTCCATATCGTATTTAAAATATGGTAATAAATCTGTTTTAGTTATAAGAACTAAATCTGCTTGACGAAACATTACAGGATATTTAGCGATTTTATCTTCACCCTCAGGTACAGATACTAAAACAATGTTGAGATGTGTTCCTACATCATACGAAGCAGGACATACAAGGTTTCCTACATTTTCTACAAAGCAAACATCAATTACATCTAGGTCAATATCATGCAAGCCTTTATGAACCATAAATGCGTCTAAGTGGCATGCTGTTCCTGTTTGAATTTGTACTGTAGTAATACCCTTACTTCTTAAGCGCTCGGCATCACGTTCTGTTTCCAAATCACCTTCAACAACAGAAAACTTAAAATCCGCTAATTCAGCTAAGCTTTCAAGTAGACTTGTTTTTCCAGAACCTGGACTAGACATAAGGTTAATCCCAAGTACTTTTTTGGCTTCTAAATGACTTCTATTATGATCTGCTTCTTGATCATTTTTATCGAGTATCTTTTGGATAACTGAAATAGTTTTTGTATCATTGAGTTGTGGGTTATGATGTAAATGTTCATGTGCTTTTTGATGATCATGAGAATGACCATGTTTATGCGAATGAGCTTCATCATGTGAATGACTGTGTCCCTCTTCGTGTGTATGCTCATGAGCACTCTCTTTTATTCCTCTGATACTACAACCACAATCTGCGCACATATTGTCTCCTTAAGCTACTAAAATACTTGTTCCTACTGCAAGTGAAATTACACCTGCAATAGTAAATGCTCGTCTTACATTTGTAAGGCTACCTAATAAGTTGGTGTTAATGTAGAGCATTACCATTCCAAATGCTCCAAAAACCAACATGACTCCTAATGTAAATGCTCCAACCATCCTAAAATCCAACATTGTCCCTCCAACAGCACCTAATGTAATAAGCATACCTCGCACACCTCCTACTCCCATAAGTAACCCAAGACCAAGTGCTGATGTTTGAGATACCTTATCTTCATGTATATGTGATTTACCAAACCAAATATGGATGTGTTCTTTTTCTTCATGTATATGTTTTTTAAGTTGAATACGCTGTGTTACAACCATAAAAAGTAAATATAAACCCATCGCTATAATAACTGTTGCTGATATAACATCTCCATAAGCTAATAGCTTTGGAGCAATTTCAAATGATTCTAATAGTTTTGCAAAAACAAATAGACTTAAACCATGTCCAACTGCAAAAAGAGTTGTGATAAGTAAAGTTTTTCTTTGATTTTTCCCTATTGAGAAATCTGCGATTGCTGTTAAGTGATCTGGACCAAAAGCATGTAAAATACCATACCAAAAAATTATAAGCAATGATGCTTCCACAAGTGACTCCTTTAAATAGTGAATATGTATTCGTTATAATAGTCTATTATATTTAAATATAAATTAAAAAACTGTATACTGCCATATAAATTAATATTTTTAAAGGAATTTAGATGAAACAACCAGTATGTGTAACACTCAAAAAAGGAAAGACTTATAACTTTTGTGCCTGTGCTAAAAGTGCTGACGGGGTCATTTGTGATAACTCTCACAATGGTAGTGAATTTGTACCAGAAGAATTTATAGCAACTAGAGATGCAGGTTCTTATTTATGTTTATGCAAAAAGACACAGGGCCCTCCATATTGTGACGGAACACATGCTAAACCTGAGAAATTAAATTTAGATTTTTTACTCGAATAAACTCGAAGCAATTTGCCCTAAGGCTATCCCTCCATCATTCGGAGGAAACTTATTTCCTATGATTGCATTTGGAAATTTTGTCCATATAAGTTCTAAGAGTATCCTATTCTGAAATACTCCGCCTCCTAGAACAAGTGGAAGTTCATAATCTTTATATACAGTACTTATTATTTCTACTAAAGTATGAAAAAATCGGCTTACAGCAGTACTTGTATTTTTTTCTAAAATTATTTCTTGAATCATCGGGTCAATATTTATAATATTCTCTTCATATCTAAAGCTATAAGAACCTTTTATAGAAGCGTCATATAAAGCCTCAAGCATCATTCCGCTTTCACCTTCAAAACTCATCACATGCATGATTCCAAGTAAGGAAGCGACTGCATCAAAAAGACGTCCTACTGACGAGCTTAAAGGTGCATTTAAAGACTTTTCCCATGTAATATAGTAAGTGCTTATCTCTTGACTTGTAAAAGCATGTATAGTTGGATTATCTAAATTCAAGGCTTCTTTTCCAAAAGAGTCAAAAAGTAAACTGAGTGCTACGCGTTTAGGTTCTTTAATCGCTTTTGCACCACCTAAGAGTTTAAAATATTTTATATGTGAGATTCGTTCATAACCCTTGTAATCACAAGTCATAAACTCGCCACCCCATAAATGTTTATCTTCTCCATAACCAGTACCATCAAAAACTACACCAAATACTTTTTCTTTAAGCTTCTTTTCTGCCATTACTCCTAGTATGTGTGCATAGTGATGTTGCACTTCTTTTTTTCTAGTCTTTGTTTGGAGGGCTAACTTTGTACTCTCATACTTTGGATGTTTATCATGTATGATGAGATCAGGTTTAAACTTATAAATACGCTTAAGTGTTTTTATGTGTTGCTCGTAATATTCTAGGGAACCGATACTATTTAAGTCTCCAATATGAGGAGAGAGAATAGCCTTGTCTTCCATTGCAATCGCAATAGTGTTTTTTTGGTTTGCACCCATTGCTAAAAGATTGTTTTTTACTTTGTATGGAAGTTTAACACTTGTTGGAGCAAAACCTCGTGCTCGCCTTAGCATAACTTCTTGCTGATTGACTAGCATCATTACGGAATCATCACAGGCATTTACTATATCACGATTATGCTCTAAGATGTAGTCATAAATGCCTTGTAGTTTTTGTATCTCTTTTAAACTTGTACAAATAGGCTCATCACTAAGGTTTGCCGATGTAACAATTAAAGGAGTATTTAACTTATCTAGTAACAAAAGGTGTAGGGGAGTGTAGGGTAATAAGAGCCCAATATAAGGAATATTTGGTGCAATTAGATTATTTTTAGATAGAGCATTTAATAAAACTATAGGACGTTCTTTAGAGAGAAGTAATTTTTCTTCTGCTTGAGATATTTTTGCTAAACTCTTTGCCATGGCTATATCTTTTACCATTACAGCAAAAGGCTTTTTAGGTCTTGTTTTTCTTTGTCTTAGTTTTTTAATTGCTTCACCATTGCTAGCATCACATACTAAATGATAGCCTCCAATGCCTTTAACAGCCAAGATATTTCCATCTAAAAGTAAATTTACGACCTTGCTTGCTATATCTTTTTGATGAAGTTCACTCTTAATATTTTTAGAATCCAGTAATTGTAATTTTGGACCACAATCAAAACAACCAACAGGTTGGGCATGGTAGCGACGGTTGAGTGGATTTGTGTATTCCTCATGACACTTCTCGCACATCTCAAAATCTTTCATGGAAGTGTTTTTTCTATCATAAGGTAAATCATAAATCATAGAATACCTAACACCGCAATGTGTACAACTGATAAATGGGTAATTATAGCGATGGTTTGTACTATCAAACAGTTCTTTTTCACACTCTGTGCAAGTATATATATCAGGAGGGATATCAGTACTACAATGAGAGTCAATTTGAGAATCTAAAATTATAAATGATATGAATTCTTGGGACTCAATCTTTTGTGTGTTAAGTGTATCAATAAAAGCTAAAGAAGGGAGCTCTTTTTCTATTTTTTGTAAAAAAACTTTTAAAGTATTGGGATTGGTGGTGAGGGTAATCACTACACCCTGTGTACTATTTAGCACAGTCCCATAAATCTTAAGTGCTGTAGCTAATGTATATATAAAAGGGCGAAATCCAACCCCTTGGACTCTTCCTGTTATTGTTACTTTATAAGTAAAGTGCCCCATGCACTGCATTCTCCTTACCCATAGGGAAAATTTTATTTGTGTGTGGTTTGTATTGTCCTATTGTTCTTTGTATTCTAGCATAGAGTGATTGATTTGCAAATGTTTCACCGCTAAGGACTAAGTTATTTGTTTTTACTTTTTCTAAGAGCTGAGGAACAATTTCCCCGATATAGTCTCCAAATGATTCATAAATACTGTAACACATATAATCGTTCTCAACATCTCCGAGTTGGTAACTCATAATACTTGTTAGAAAAGCATAGTTGTCAAAACGGTTGTCTTTTACTTTTGTATCAATCTGTAGGCCACCTTTACCTAAAAAGCTAAGTGCTTCGGCTGAGATTCCCTCAAAACTTTCATCTTCAAGACCAAGGGTGATAGCAGTTACTTCGAAAATATCCATATCTCCAGCTAAGTTATCAAGACGTTCCCAAACTTGAGGGTATGCTTTTTTGTAATTTCCAACTAATCTATCCGAGCCATCTCTAAGTGTACTTATTTTTTCCCATAAATTATCTGATTCAAAATCTATCGCAGGAACGGCATTAATAACTTTCGTACCGTTATAATATAAGAAGTTCAGTGAGCCATCAAAATGTACACCGATAGTTTTTTGTCCTAGTAAATTATTTTCTGCAATTACAGACATCATTGATGCTTCGTATTGGTTAAACTGTTTTTCATTGGAGTGTTGACTCTCTAAATCTTCATTTTCAAATATATATATTTCATTTGAATAAATAGCATCAAATACTTCTAGAGAATCTATAATGTTACTACCCTCTATATTTACACAAGCTAAGTCATGTGCAACACTTACTCTTTTTATAGCACTAGATATCTGTGTTGGGTATAAGATTCTCTCACCAGAGATAAACAAAGTTACATCTTGGTTTATAAATATTTTAGTGTCTTTTTGTGTCTGAATTGGCATGTCAAAATCTACTAAAAAGTCTGCTTCTTCCGTCTCTTCACATTCTTTATATGCAATATAATCAAGTCCAGCTGAAACAACTTCCTTTGCTAAAAGCATTGTCATACCTTCATCAGGGTACTTTACTAGTACAGATGAACCATAAAGCTCTTTAAGTTCATCACTTTTTGTTGCAACTCTAAGAAGTGGTCTTTCAATATTTAGTAATGCATTAAACTCTTGTTCTACCACCATCAAGTGGGTATTAAGCGCTGTGGCAGATGCTATTATAAGTGTTGATCCACTTACTTTGTCTTTATTATTCTTTGGATTAAAAAATTTTCTATATCCATGCTGTGTTTTCATCAACACACTTTTTCCAGCAGCTACTGCACCACCACTCACTTCAAAGAGTTTTCTAAAGTCACCTTTATTATGTGCAAGGTGTTCACTTTCTTTGTCAAGCATACGAATAGATATACCACATTCAATACAAGAAATCAGTTTATAATCTAAGCGAAGTGCATTCACTTTTACCTCGTCTTGACACTCTTTACATGGAACTAAAAACTTCATTGTAGTGTTCGCACGCTTATATGGGTACTTAGTGACAAATGGATGTTGTGAACCACAGTTGTTACATGAAGTAAAAGGATAGTAATAGCGTCGTGAGCTTACATCAAACATCTCTTTTTGGCATGTTGGACAAGGTGCAATATTTAAAGGTAAATCTACTTCTTGTATTGGTAAGAATACTGGTTTTTCATCGCTAAAATAATGCTTTCCTTTTCCTAGAAAAAGTGATGAGGGTAAGATATTTTCAAGTCCTAATAAAAAAGATTCAAGTTTTTCATCTTCTTGTTTACAAATTAAGATAATTTTACCATTTGTCTGAAGGACTTCGGCTATTATCTCTTGTTTTACAGCATATGCACGAATAAGTTGGGTAATATAATTTTTGTTTGATGAAAATTTCATTTCAAAGATAAAATACATTTGATTCCTTGTATGTTTAATATATGCACTATAGCAATCCAGACATGTTACTTATAGCTAGCAATAGTCGGATTAGCACATGACTCTATAACTGTTTCAAAAGAAACATAGGGAGAACTTTTTCTGAAAAGATTTATATCGGATTTTTTTAATTCTTCTAATGTTTCATCAAGAAGTTTTGGCATATATTCAAGTGCTTCAGGGGTAAGAGCATTTTTTACTTCAATAATATCACCAGGAACCATAGTGATGAGCTGTACTTCACCCATATTTTCATGAAAAGTACAAATCTCAATCATCATCGTAATTTCAACTTCATTCGCAGTTTTACGCGTAGCCCCTTCGTTTGCCATAACTTCATCAGCATTTTCAGAACTTATAGTCCCTACAGGACCCTCTTTAGAACCTGTCCCAACAACAATTACTTTGTCGTATTCTTGATAGTATGTCATCAAACTAAAACCAAGCGTGCCACCCTCGACAATCTTTAAATTTTCAGGTATCTCATAATTTTCTAAAATATACTGTACTAAGTATGCACCAAGTCCCTCGTCATGAAAAAGTATATTTCCAATTCCAATAAGTGCTATATTTTTAAGTTCCAAATTTTACCTTTTTAGACAAGAAAGCTTATGCTTCTTTGTCTTTTTTATCTTCTTTCATAAATTTACTACCACCAACAACAATGGCAATATCGCCTTCTTGCCAGAAAATAGTTCTCCATACTTGATAGTATACATGGAATGAAATCCATGCAAGAATAAGCCACATAGTTATGTGATGAGAAATACGAACATCCATAACACTGGGAGTTGGCCCAGCTCCAATGAAAAAGGATGCAACTGGTATAGTCCAGTCTGTTGATAAGTGTAGTACTGTAGGCCACCATGCACCAACACTACTTAATCCTGAAGCAAGACCATGCACATACATTTGAAGTCCAGTCAAAAGCATCCAAACTATTAAAATATGAAAAACAGCGAAATATACAGTATTAAAACTATCTGAATGTGTTGAATCAAAGTTTTTCATACGATTTAAAGTAATTAAATTCATAAGTACAGCACCGAACTCTTTAATATTTTTAACATTTGGTATAAGCTTTTTATATGCCTTATCTTTACGAGAATAAAAATATAAGTATGCAATAACAATAGAAGTTACATCAAAAATAATTGCAACTATAAAATGCCCCCATCTATTCCATGCCATAACATATTTATCTACAGCATCTTCATCCATAAATGCCGCATAATATGGTTCTGCAATATAGAGTCCAGTAGTAACAGCAACCATCAAACAAACAACATTGACCCAGTGGATAATTCTCATAGCCCCTGTCATTCTTTCGACTTTTTTATATCCTTCTTTAGTGGACATTATAGCCTCCTTAGAATGCACAAGTAGGGTCAACTTTATATGTAGCTAACTCCTTACCTTGTGTATCCATAACATGAACAGAACATGCTATACATGGATCAAAACTATGTACCGTTCTAATAATCTCTAATGGTTCTTCAGGATTTGCAACCACTGTCCCAATAATCGCTGCTTCATAAGCACCAACTTCACCATTTGGTCCACGAGGTCCTGCATTCCAAGTAGAAGGAACAACAGCTTGGAAGTTTGCAACTTTACCATCTTTGATTCTCATCCAATGTCCTAATGCCCCTCTTGGTGCTTCAGATATACTTCTACCTTTACAATCAACTGACACTTTATCAAAATCAAAATCTGTCCAAGTACTTAGATCACCACTTGCTGCATTGTGTGCTAATTCGTC
>Ga0316206_1001859_pt1 | contig 16332 bp, 11 predicted proteins | sample 6monthpyrite_MG_FD_204942 | JGI IMG/M metagenome (GOLD analysis project Ga0316206, IMG submission 204942) | Microbial mat bacterial communities from mineral coupon in-situ incubated in ocean water Damariscotta River, Maine, United States -... | ecosystem: Environmental > Aquatic > Marine >... | reverse complement strand
ACTGTCATTTTCGATCTCCAGTTAAGTTTATTATTCCTTAACTGAGGTAGTCGAATCAATTACACCATGTCACTTGTTGTTGGCCGTTTTTGTTGTTGGTCGGTTTGAAGTGGCATAGTTAGCGTTGCTGGTTGAATGTGGTAATAGCGGCGCTGATGCTCTTCGCGTCGGCCTTGGCTAAAGGCGGATACTCGTTTTAAATAGCCGATCACCCGCGTGCCATAATCAATATTAGTAGAACCACACGCTGAGCAAACCGGCAAGGTACGTTTATCTATGTGCTCACAATCATTACATAAGGTAATTTTGACATTGATACAAAAATAATTACAACCAGCACGCGCGGCAATATTGAGCAAATTCAAGGCATTTTGTTCGGTAAGTTGTTGTTCTAAATTTAAATGCAGTGCACTGCCACCATCTAAATAACGAGTAAATTGTTGACCATGTAAAATAAATTTATCTACATGGGTGATCTGTTGTTGTTCAACCGGATAAAAATATGAATTGTAGCAATCGCGTGGTACCTGTAAACCAGCTTTACGATCCCATTTTGCGTTTTTAATACCCAAGTTTTCGGCGGGCACAAATTCGGTATTAAACAAATAACCATACTGCTTTCGTGCCGCTTGGTTAGCTTGGTAAATGGGTTGCAATATACTATCTACAAAGGCTTGATATTCATCATTATTATCGGCGGTAATGCCTAAGTATTCGGCGGCTTCCACCATGCCATTAATACCTATAGTTAAAAACTGTTTATTGAGGCTAATAAACCCAGCATCGTATACTGGTAGTAATTTATTAGCTTGATATTGTTCAATAATTTTTCGATAGGCAATTTGATACTTATGAATTTTTTGCACTGCTTCGCCAATATCATTACCCTGTTGCACTAATCGATTCACATTTAAGGTGATCACATTAACCGAGCCGGTAGCAATTCCGCCAGCGCCTAGCGTGTAAGAGAAGGTATGATCGGTAATTTCATTGCGCAACCGACAGCAAGAGGCTAATGAATCGGCATTGTCTGATTGATAAACAAAAAATGCACTGCCTTGGCTGATTTCTTTCGCGCAAAGATTGGCAAATTGTTGATCTTTAACTTGTTTGTTTTCGGTTAACATGGCGGCAGTAACCACCGGAAAAGTTAAGATACTTCGTTCACGTTCATCATTAAACCAGCGTAAAAAATACGCTTGCAATTGGTTGATTGAATGCCAACTTGGGCGGCTAAAATCAGGGAATACCAATTCGCCAAATAACGCATCAAAATAATATTTATCGTACAACGAGATATTCCAGAAGACACTTTGATAACCACGCGCTGCAGCAGGTTGATTAAGCGCATAAACCACATGTTGTAAATGATTGGCGATGTCGGCTTGATGGCTAATTAGGTAATCGTCACCATATTCAAGTCGAGCAAAATAATCAAAATAAGTGAGAAATTCGACAGTAGCGATGGCACCTGCAAATTGGGCACTAACCGCAAAAACCAAGTTAACAAAACTGCCACAAAATGATGATAAATGTTTGGGCGCTTTCGACTCGCCGCCCAGCTTAGTTAAACCATCTAATAAAAATGGATACAAAGAAATTGACGCGCAGTAAGGTTTTAAACTGGTTTCATCATGTACATAAATTTCATGCGAGGTAATTTGTCGAACGTATTCATCGGCTAACGATTGGCCATATAATTCAGCAATTTTATCCGCCACTAACGCGCGATTAACTTGAATAAAGTAATCTTTCATTAATTCTGATTCTAAGGTGGCGATATTTTTATGCGTTACATTGGCATTGGCGTCCATTTTTGAACCGTCAGCGGCATTTTCTGCGTTGATATATTGTTGAATAAATTCGAGTTTTTGTTTGGTTTGAGTTTGGTTTAGTGGTTGCATAATAGTGCTCTCTTATTATTGTCATGGTGGAATAAATGGTTTAAACATTCGCCGCTGGGTAGGGCAATAAAGCGCTGGTTAGTGCTTGGTTGTTCTAGGCCGCCACGATGTGCTTGCCAAGCGCCCAATTTCACAAAATCAAGTAAACAAGTAATGCGCTTTGGCAATTTTTCAAAACCAGAATAAAGACAGGTTTTTAAACCGGCTTGTTTGGCAATGTGGAGTTTTTCGCAAAGCGTTTTAACATGCCATTCGCCACCAAAAAACAACACACAGCTGATATAACCTTGATATTTAGTGAGTTGATGTTGAAAGGCTTGATTTGTTAAAGGTGTTCCTGCAGAGCCAGACCAAGTATCTTGACTATGACAACCGTCACAGCGTAACGGGCATCCACACACAGTAAAGGCCAGTGCCACTTCATTAGGCACTTCTTGAAAAACGATTTGTGGAGAAAATACGTTCATGCACTATATGTTGTGTTTTTATATGTTATGAGGTCAATATATGGTGTTTTTGTGGTTTTTGAAATACCACTAGATGAGTAGTTTTGATAATTTATTAAGCTTGATTGCCAGCAACAGCCAGTCCATGGCTATTGCAGAATGCTAAGCGGTATTAAAGTAGAATAACGAGATTGTATATATCTTGCCGCGATTAACAGGTGTTCACTTCGAATAACCTTTTATCGTGAATGAGCAACAATTTTTTATCGCACTAACTGCCGTGTAATTCACGTCCTGCTGCGGCCATTGCTGCATTATTGAGTTGCGCACCACTGGCAGCAATTAAACCAGCCAGTATTTGTTTGGTTTCATCTCGGCTGTTGATGTGAGGAAAGTCGATATTCGGTATTGGCACACCTAAAAACTCACATAATGGCGGCCAACCGTCACCAACTCGATAAACGAGTAATCGCTCAGCGGCGATGGTGTTAATAATTTCAGTTGTGCGTTGTTCAAAAAAATTCATCATGTAAGCTTTGTCTTGCATGCGATTTTCCATAAAGTTCCAAATAGTCTTTTGTATCATTTCACCAAACGGGCTATTTTTGATGAATTTTGCAAATTCAACCGAGTGAATGGTTTCATTGGTTGAGTCAAACCATTTTTGTGCATCACGCACGGTGAGAATAACTTTTGCGTCGGGGTAGAAATCAGCTAATTCTTTCCAAAAGTTACAGCCAGGATTATCAACCGTTGCTGTGTAACCAGTAAATATTTTTTCCCAGTCGGCATGGCCTTCTGCTGCTTTAATCCAATCAGCTGTACGCTGAGGCTCTTTTAATACTTCGGTCATATGGTAACAATGGCCTAAATCTAACGCTTCAAGTGCTACTTTTAACGATGCTGTACCGGTACGACCCATGCCTGCACCAATAATTTTTAATGCCATGATACTATCCTTTGCTATGAGTAAATTGAAATTAAAGCTAGTCGTATATTACGACAAGTCATTATCTGTTTAGATAATATACTATAGCGTAAGTCTACATTTAGACGCTGTAAAAATTTTATTTTCAATTATTGGCAGTGAACAGTTATCACGGTTTGTTGTAGCGTTTAGACTATCGATCATGGTTTTACATCTGATTGTTTAAACCAGTTTAATTAAGTACAGCCACCACAGCTACTACAACGCCAGTCGGCGGCATTCACTGCTTGATAAAACCATTCAAAATGTTCAGCATCAGTGGGAATGTGATGTTGTTCAAATACTTCAAGTAGCCAGTCAATATTTTGCTCAAGCCAATTGGCGAAGGGGAGGCCTTCAAGGTAGTCATCATCGTCAGGATAAAAATAGCTGAAATTGCCATAGGTTGACATGTCATTTTCAGCTTGCTTGGCCGGTAGCACAACAGGCAGTTGTTGATAGCTGATTTGCCAATGGCCTAAACACAAAGTATGCCCTTGTGCTGACCATTTGGCGGTAAAAGGATTATTCACAGTGGTAATTACAACATTATTGCAAAAGCGCTGATTCGGCTATTTCAAAATCAAAACCTTGAATGTTGGCGGCTTGAATTAAGGTTTGAATATATTGTGCCGTGGCTTTGCGGTTAACCTTATCTTGTAAGTAACGTTTAATATTATCAGCTACTTGTTCAAACGGTAGTTGTTGCCCGTTAACTTTTCGGTCAATAAACACCACATGGTAACCATATCGACTAGCCACTGGAAAATCGATTAAACCAGTATCAGCAGCAAACAATACTTGTTCAAACTCAGGAACCGTTTGATCTTTACTGATTTGGCCTAAACTACCGGCTTGCTGTTTTGACGGACAACTAGAATGCGCCATCGCTAATTGTGCAAATTGCTCCGGTTGCTCGGTTAACTGTTCAATTAGCTGCTTAGCTATGCTTTGTGCTTGCTCTTGTGCAACCAAATCATCATCGGCGGCGGCAATTAAAATGTGTCGAACTTCTAATAATGGTGAGCTGGTAAATTTATGCGGATGTTGCTGATAAAAGCGCAAACATTCATCGTCACCCGCGTTTGGTGTGGCGGCGTGGCGGCTAATGAGCTGATTTATCGCATCATTATAGGCGCTTGAGTGGGGATCGATTTGCTCAGTCAACAATCCTTCATTTATTGCTTGTTGGCTTAATAATTCATTAATAATCAACGCCTGTGCCGCAGATACCATGGCTTGGCGTTTGCCTTCTGCTGGATGATATTGCATTTCTGCAAGTACCTCTGCTTCATTAATCGCGACCCCGTTTACGGTAATAGGTGGCACTTCGTGATGAGCGTGTTCGGCGGTTTGGGTTTGACTAGCATCAATAATTTGCATGGTGATAAGCCTCAAAAAGCGGATAACCTAGCGGTAAGGGGGCTAAGTTATCCGTGGTTAACGGTAAAAGTGCTAAGTTATTTACTACGCACAACTTGATAATTGCGTCTAACGTATTTCACTGGCACACTCCAAATATGTACTAATCGACTAAATGGAAATAGCAAGAATAGTGTCATACCTAAGCTAATATGGAGTTTGTAAATTAAACCAACGTCGGCTAAATGTTGCGCAGCATGAAAGCCATTGAAGGTGACAATACCTTGCGCCCAAAGCATCATTTTAAGCATTTCTTGGCCATCTAAATGTTGCATTGAAAACAAGATACTGATCAACCCTAAACACAATTGTGCGAGGATCAACAGCAGAATTACAATATCCATGTTAGTGCTAGTGGCGCGAACACGTGGGTTATTTAAACGGCGATTAACTAAAATAACCAAACCATATAAACAAATGGTACCAAACAGGCCACCAGCGCCCATGGCAACTAATTGTTTTACCGGTAAAGTAACGCCGAGTATGTTCCATACTTGATGTGGCGTTAATAAACCAACGAAGTGTCCGGCTAGCACTGCGATAATGCCGACATGAAACGCGACACTGCCGCGCTTAATGCCTTTACTATCGAGTAATTGGCTAGAGCCCGTTTTCCACGTGTATTGTTCGCGGTCGTAGCGCAACATGCTACCAACCACGAATACCGCTAAGGCAATATATGGATAAATGCCAAACAATAATGTATTGAAATAGCTCATCTTAATTTACTCCCGCCGGTTTGTTGATGAAACTTTGTTTAGTGGGTGGCTGTGGTTGCGCAAATGCCGCATCGACAAATTGAATTGGTACTTGTTGATCACGGCGTTGACCTTCGCTAGGGCGGCTAATACTGCTATCACAATTTGGATCATCGGCAACAAATTTCACCATTTCTTCTTCCCACACTTTGTCGATAGCTTCTTTCGTGTCATCGCGTGGTTCGTTTTTAGTTTGTTTCGCCAAATCGGCCAAGTCGATGTCGGCTTTTGATAAACTCACCAATACCGTAAATAAATTGGCATAGTGAGATTTGCGTTGCGTTAACCGAACTTGCAATAGTGCGAGAATATGCGCTACATCTTGCAACCAAGCTTGTGCATTCGCTTCGCCTTGCGTGGCCACAAATTCTAAAAATAGCGGAATATAATCAGGCAGCTCTTTAATATCAATTGCCAAACCGGCTTGTTTATATTGTTGCATCAAATCAATCATTGCTTGACCACGATCACGACTTTCACCGTGAATGTGTTCAAATAACAATAGCGACAATGACCGACCACGTTCAAACAAGCCGTCATACTCTGACTGCCAATCTAATAAATCGAGCTGTTGATAATGCTCAATAAATTCTAATAATGGTGGTTGTTGGTTAGCGTCGAGATCCAGCTCGTTCGCTAACCAAGTTTTTGATTGCTGCAACTGGCCGTATAATTCGTCAGTTGGATAATCCAGTAAATGTGAGATCAGTTGTAAACTTTTCATGATGTTTTCCTTAGTTAACCTGCGTCAACAAAATTAACAGGGATAACCTCACGCTTGGTTTGGCTTTTGCCACCAAACAGGTTGACCTCGCTGTTGCCGGTAGAACAACCATTACCAAAGCTAAAGCCGCAACCACTTTTCATGTCGTAGGCATTTTCAGCATAAGCGGTATGGCTGGTTGGGATCACAAAGCGATCTTCGTAGTTAGCTATGGCCATGGTTTGATACATATCTTCAACTTGATATTTACCCAAACCAACTTGCGCTAATACCGCTAAATCTTCCACTTGATCCACTTGTTGTGAACGTTTAAACGAGCGCATGGCTAGCATTCGCTCTAACGCGCGGATCACCGGTTTCTCGTCGCCAGCAGTTAATAAATTCGCTAAATATTTCATTGGAATACGCAGCGATTTTAAATCGGGAATCACCCCATCTTGCGCGACATGACCGGCTTCAATGGCACTTTGTACAGGGCTTAATGGTGGAACATACCAAACCATAGGTAAGGTGCGATACTCAGGGTGTAATGGCAGCGCAACCTTCCATTCCATCGCCATTTTATAAACAGGCGAAGCAATTGCTGCATCCAGCCAAGCTTGTGGAATACCTTCTTTAAGCGCGGCTTGTTGTACTGCTTCATCGTTTGGATCTAAGAAAATATCACACTGGGCTTGATATAAATCTTGCTCATTAGGCACACTTGCCGCTTGCTCAATTCGGTCGGCATCGTAAAGCATTACGCCAAGGTAGCGAATTCGGCCAACGCAAGTTTCAGAGCAAACGGTAGGTTGTCCGGCTTCAATGCGTGGGTAGCAAAAAATACATTTTTCTGATTTGCCGGTTTTCCAGTTGTAATAGATTTTTTTGTACGGGCAACCCGATACACACATCCGCCAGCCGCGACATTTATCTTGATCAATCAATACAATGCCATCTTCTTCGCGTTTGTAAATTGCTCCGCTAGGACAACTGGCTACACAGGTAGGATTCAAGCAATGCTCACATAACCGAGGTAAATACATCATGAAGGTTTTTTCAAATTCACCATACATATCGGCTTGAATATTATCGAAGTTTTTATCAACCCGACGATGTTTAAACTCAGTACCTAAAATTTCTTCCCAGTTTGGTCCCCAGTTAATTTTTTCCATGCGTTTACCGGTGATCAAAGACCGCGGCCGAGCCACTGGTTGATGTTTACTTTCGCCAGCTTTATGCAAATGTTGATAATCAAAATCAAACGGCTCGTAGTAATCATCTATTTCAGGTAAATCTGGATTAGCAAAAATATTCGCTAACACTCTAAATTTACTGCCTTGTTTTGGTTCAAGTTTACCTTTGCCATTGCGTACCCAGCCACCATTCCATTTATTTTGGTTTTCCCATTCTTTTGGATAACCGATACCCGGTTTGCTTTCTACGTTATTAAACCATGCGTATTCCACACCTTCGCGAGAGGTCCACACGTTTTTGCAGGTAACAGAGCAGGTGTGACAACCGATACACTTATCTAGGTTTAATACCATGCCGATTTGCGCTCTAATTTTCATCGTTATTTCTCCACACCGTTAAATGCTGCTTCAGTTTGATCTTCACTGTCTTCGTCAAGCCAATCGACTTTGCTCATTTTTCTAACGATAACAAACTCATCGCGGTTACAACCAACGGTGCCATAGTAGTTAAAGCCATAAGATTGCTGAGCATAGCCGCCAATCATGTGGGTTGGTTTCATCACTGCACGGGTCACTGAATTATGAATACCGCCGCGCGTTTTGGTGGTTTCAGCGCCAGGAATATTTACAATCCGTTCTTGGGCGTGATACATCATACTCATACCTTCCGGTACACGTTGTGAGACCACCGCTCTGGCGGCAAGCGCACCATTAACGTTAAACACTTCTATCCAGTCGTTATCAATAATGCCAGCTTTGGCGGCATCAACTTCTGATAGCCACACAATTGGGCCACCACGTGATAACGTGAGCATCAACAAGTTGTCAGAGTAGGTGCTGTGAATACCCCATTTTTGATGTGGAGTGATCCAGTTCAGTGCAATTTCTTTATTACCATTCGGCTTTTTGTTGATGATCGGCTGAACCGTTTTGGTGTTGATTGGTGGTTTGTAGCAACACATGGTTTCACCGAAATCGCGCATCCATTCATGATCTTGATAAAACTGCTGGCGACCAGTAAGCGTACGCCATGGAATATATTCATGCACATTGGTGTAACCGGCATTGTAAGACACATGCTCGTCTTCTAAGCCTGACCAAGTTGGTGATGAAATTATTTTGCGCGGCTGTGCTTGAATATCACGAAAACGAATTTTTTCATCTTCTTTTGGCTTAGCTAAGTGAGTGTGATCTAAGCCGGTTAACTCGCCTAACGCAGCCCATGCTTTCACTGCCACTTGACCATTAGTTTCAGGTGCTAGGGATAAAATCACTTCACAAGCATCAATGGCCGATTCAATTTTTGGCCGACCTTCATTAGCACCTTGATGATGAACTTTGTTTAGCTTGCCTAAAAAGTCAACTTCATCTTGAGTATTCCAGTTTATGCCTTTTCCGCCATTGCCGAGTTGATCCAATAATGGTCCAAGCGAGGTAAAGCGAGCATAAGTGTTTGGAAAGTCACGTTCTACCACTACCATATTGGGCGCAGTTTGGCCGGGAATTAATTCACATTCACCTTTCCACCAGGCTTTAACGCCAAACGGTTGGGCAAGTTCTGCTGGTGTGTCGTGTAAAATAGGCACAGTTACAAAGTCTTGCTGTTTGCCTAAATGACCGTCACATAATGTTGAAAATGATTTGGCAATACCTTTGAAGATGTCCCAATCAGAGCGAGCTTCCCAGACCGGATCAACCGCTTTAGATAATGGATGAATAAATGGATGCATGTCAGAAGTATTCATGTCATCTTTTTCATACCAAGTTGCGGTTGGCAATACGATGTCAGAATACAAACAGGTGGTTGACATACGAAAATCAAGGGTGACTAATAAATCAACTTTACCTTCAGCGCCTTGAGCTTCATATTTCACATCTTGCGGCATTTTCCCGCCGTCTTCGCCTAAGTCTTTACCCATTAAGCCATGTTTAGTGCCCAATAAATGGCGCAGCATATATTCATGACCTTTACCTGACGAGCCTAATAAATTTGAGCGCCAGATAAACATATTACGTGGAAAGTTTTGTGGATTATCGGGTTCTTCACAGGCAAACTTCAACGCACCAGAGGTTAATTGTTGCACCGCATAATCTTTCGGTGGCATGCCCGCCGCTTGGGCATCTTTACACAGCTGCAAAGGATTCATGTTCATTTGTGGTGCTGACGGTAACCAGCCCATGCGTTCGGCGCGGGTGTTAAAGTCGATAATTGAACCTGACCATTTTTCTTTATTGGCGATTGGTGAAACCACTTCGCTCATGTCTAATTTTTCATAACGCCATTGGCTAGAATGATTATAGAAAAATGACGTGCCGTTCATGTGCCGTGGTGGACGTTGCCAATCTAGACCAAACGCTAGTGGTTGCCAGCCAGTTTGCGGGCGTAGTTTTTCTTGGCCAACATAATGCGCCCAACCGCCACCTGATTGTCCAATACAACCACACATCATGAGCATGTTGATCAAGCCGCGATAGCTCATATCCATGTGATACCAGTGATTTAACCCGGCACCCACGATGATCATTGAACGACCATGAGTTTTGTCGGCGGTATCAGCAAATTCGCGAGCAATTTTGATCACATCTTGTGGTCGACAGCCAGTAATTTTTTCTTGCCATGCTGGCGTGTAAGGTAAATCTTGCTCATACGAGGTGGCGCAATTTTCACACTCGTAACCATTATCAACGCCATAATTTGCTAGCGTTAAATCGTAAACTGTAGTCACTAATACTTGGCTACCATCGGCAAGTGTTAATTGTTTAACCGGCACTTTGCGTTGTAATACATCGCTGTGCTCAGTGTGGGCAAAATAATCATGCTCATGAGCATTGGCAACGGTGGCAAAATAAGGAAAGGCAACGTTAACAATTTTGTCATGCCCGGTTTTTAATGACAGTTGTAAGTTAACGTCATTGCCGTTTTTACCCTCTTTGGCGGTGATGTTCCATTTACCTTTTTCACCCCAGCGATAACCAACCGAACCTAATGGGGAAACTAATTCGCCACTGGTTTCATCAAGCGCGATGGTTTTCCATTCTGGATTATTTTCTTGGTTTAGATTTTCAGCAAGATCAGAGGCGCGTAAGAATCGACCTTGAATTAAGTTATCACCATCTTGGTCAAGCATCACTAGCATTGGGAAATCGGTAGTGGTACGTACATAATGATTAAAATATTCGCTTTTACCGGTTTTGTGATATTCGTTTAAAATAACATGGCCAAACGCCATGGCTAACGCTGCGTCGGTACCTTGTTTTGGTGATAACCATTGATCAGTTAATTTTGATAATTCTGAATAATCTGAGGTAATTGACACCACTTTAGTGCCTTTGTAACGAACCTCAGTTAAAAAATGCGCATCGGGAGTTCGTGTTTGCGGCACGTTAGAACCCCAAGCGATAATATAGTTAGAGTTAAACCAGTCGGCAGATTCTGGCACGTCGGTTTGTTCACCCCAAATTTGCGGTGAGGCCGGTGGCAGATCACAATACCAATCATAAAAACTTAAACAGTTAGCGCCAATTAATGATAAATAACGTGCACCAGCAGCGTAAGATACCATTGACATAGCTGGAATAGGGGAGAAGCCAGAAATACGATCGGGGCCATAAGTTTTGGCGGTATACACATTGGCTGCGCCAATAATTTCATTTACTTCAGCCCATTGAGCACGAATAAAACCACCCAAACCACGCTGTTGTTTGTAGCTATTGGCTTGGTTTTTATCTTCAACAATTGACGCCCAAGCTTCAACCGGATCGTCAAATTTTGCTTTCGCTGCACGCCAAAGCTTTACTAAACGTTTACGAATTTTTGGATATTTTAATCGATTAGCACTGTAAATATACCAAGAATAACTTGCGCCACGTGGGCAACCTCGTGGTTCATGATTTGGTAAATCAGGGCGAGTTCTCGGGTAATCAGTTTGTTGGGTTTCCCAAGTAACTAAACCATCTTTAACGTAAATCTTCCAGCTACATGAGCCAGTACAGTTTACCCCATGGGTTGAGCGAACAATTTTGTCATGCTGCCAGCGTTTGCGATAGCCATCTTCCCAACTACGATCTTCATCAGTGGTCACCCCGTGTTCCCCTGAGAAGCTTTCAGATTGAGGTTTAAAAAAACGCAACCTATCTAAAAAACGACTCATGTTATTCTCCAATTGGTTAATATTGTTACCCATACTAGAAGCGTTTAAGGGTGACAAATTGATTAAGATCAAGTTTTGGCTTAACAGTGATAGATGCTTGAGCCATTGTTACTCACAAAGTGGTATAAAAGAGAAATCACAATCACTTGCTATGTAAGGTAGGCATGAGATTGGCAATAAATCTCGAACTAAATTTCACAATTGATGATATTTAGAGGTATTTTTTTACAGCTAGATGCTTAGCTATAGTTGCCGTTAATAATGGTAATTAAATAGGCTTATGCTGATGGATAAAACAATGTTTGAAAAACTATTTAACTCAATTGTATTTCGAATTGGTAGCATGATGTTCGCAATTAGTTTAATTGCTATCTTGAGTATGTTTAGTTCAATGTTTATTAGTGAGTTAGCAGATAAAGATGCGTTATTAATTAACCATGCTGGTTCGATGCGGATGCAAAGTTATAAAATTTTAGCTGAATTAGAATTATTACCTCAGTTGTCAGATAACTTGGTAGTTAAGCATCAACAGCGTTTAAAACTATCAATTAATCATTTTAGCCAAAAAATAACTAATCCAATTATGTCTGCAGATAGTCAACCCAGCCTATTTTTGTCTACCACCTCGGCATTAGCCAAAATTAAAGAACACTGGTTTAGTCAGCTAGCTCCCGAACTTGAGCAATTAACCGAGCAGCCACAGTTATTATCAGTAACACGATTAGTTAAGACCATAACCATGGTAAACCAATTTGTGGTGCGGGTTGATCATTTAGTGTCGTTATATCAACAACGGGCAGAGCAGAGGATTAGTTTGATCCGACTAATTTTGGGAGGGTCATTATTGGTTACTACGCTTTTAGCTGGATTTATTATGGTTCAAATTAACCGTCGGGTTGAAAAGCCCTTATCGGAATTAACCAGTGCAGCAAAGCAGATCATTGCCGGTGATTATACCGCAACTGTGAACATTACTCAGACCGATGAATTGGGCTTGTTAGCAAAAACCATGAACACTATGTCGCAAGCAATTTCTCAATCTCACGCGCATTTAGCGACAGAAGTTCGGGCTAAAACCTTAAAGCTACAACAAAGTAATGATTCGTTAGCACTCTTATACCAAACTTCACAGTCTGTGAATCAAACCGAACATGTAGACTTAACACCAATTGCACAAAAGCTAGCTAATATCACTGGTATTGCAGATATTGATATTTGTTTAACAACTCTTAATGGCAAACAACCGTATGAGCATGTGATGACCACAGATAAAATGCTAGCTGAGCGTTGCCAACAAAAAGCCTGTGAAGATTGCTTAACGAAACAAGGTTGTGAAATAGATGTGAGTGAGCAGGCGATGATCATTCGTTATCCAATAAATAAAGATGAGATTAGTTATGGCGTTATTGTCTGTAGCTTAGCGGCTAAAATGCCATTAGAAACGTGGCAGCATCAACTGTTATCATCTATCGCCGCGTTATTGGCAAATGGCTTACATACACGTCAACAAAATGAACAAAATCGACGTATTGCTTTATTAAATGAGCGCACTGTGATTGCCCGGGAATTACATGATTCATTAGCTCAAGCATTGTCTTATTTGAAGATGCAAGTCAGTTGTTTACAAAAACTACAGAAAAAACAAGCGCCAGAAGTACAAATAAATGCAGTGGTAGATGAATTGAAACATGGCTTAAATTCAGCTTATCGGCAATTACGTGAGCTATTAACAACGTTTCGCTTAAAAATAGCAGCAGACGGTTTAAAACAAGCGTTTGCTGAAACCATTGAGCAATTAAATAAACGTAACGATGGAACAATGCAATTTGTGTTAGATTATCATATTCACGGCATCCCATTATCACCTAATGAAGAAATTCATTTGTTACAAATTACCCGAGAGGCTACTCAAAATGCATTACATCATTCACAAGCAAGTCGTGTGGTGGTAACTGTACACACGGATATTGACCATGTGATTCATCTAACGGTTGAAGATAATGGCATTGGTATGCCGGACGATACCAATAAATTAAATCATTATGGATTGGCTATTATGCAAGAGCGTAGTCAGCACTTAAACGGAGCATTAACCCTTTCGAATGGCGCCTTAGGTGGTACCAAAGTAGCAATGTGTTTTTCACCAAAATACTTAAATCACCAAACACAAGTTGCTTGATTTATAAGCATTACAAATGGCATCGTTCGGAATTATATGTCCAAATTGATCGGTTAGAAAATCTGATGGTTAAATAAATATCTGGTAGTTAAACGAAAAAAAGCTGCACTTTTCAAAGTACAGCTTTGATATTTTATAGCGTTAACATTTGATGATGAACGCTATGAGTTAACCACAGGTATGCTTATTTGTTTAAACCGCGACGTATGAGTAACGCTTTGGTTGTTGGTTTATGGCCACGAAAGTTAATGTAATCTTGCATCAAGTCTTGGCTATTCCCTTTAGATAATACTTTCTCGCGGAACGCATCACCGTTAGCACGAGTTAAACCACCATTTTCTTTCATATAAGCAAAGGCATCCGCGGCGAATACTTCAGTCCACAAGTAAGCGTAATAACCGGCTGAATAGCCGCCAGCAAATGCATGGCTGAAATAAGCACTCTTATAACGTGGTGGAACCGGTGTATAATTGATGCCGTGTTTAGCTAGTGCTTTCGCTTCAAAGCTTGCTACGTTATCTACTTTGGTATTTGCCGTAATGCTGTGCCATTCCATATCTAGTAATGCCGCAGCTAAATACTCAGTAGTATCAAAACCTTGATTGAATTTATGAGCTTTAAGGATTTTATCTAGCAATGCTTTAGGAATAGGTGCACCGGTTTTGTAGTTTTTCGCGTAGTTGGCAATAACCGTTGGGTTAATTGACCAATCTTCGTTAAACTGTGACGGGAATTCAACAAAATCACGAGCTGTACTAGTGCCTGCTAAGCTTGGATATTTAACCTTTGAAAATAAGCCATGAGCGGCATGACCAAATTCGTGGAACATAGTAGACACTTCGTCAAAAGTCATTAGCGTTGGTTGACCATCGGCTGGTTTAGGGATATTTAGCGCATTGTAAACCACGGGGTTATTTCCTAGCAGGCCACTTTGCGTCTTCCACTCGCTCATCCACGCACCACCATTCTTTCCAGTACGGGCATATGGATCAATGTAGTACAAACCGATAGAGCTCCCATCGTCATTAAATACTTCAAAGGCTTTTACATTGTGATTCCATACTGGTAAATCAGGACGTGCTTTAAAAGTAATACCATACAGTTTATTCATAGCAAAGAATAAACCATCATGTAATACGCGATTGAATTCGAAGTAAGGTTTGACTTCGTTGTCGTCTAAATCATATTTGGCTTTGCGAACTTTTTCGGCGTAGAAAGCCCAGTCCCAAGGTTGTACTTTAAAGTGTTTGCCCTCGGCGTTAATCACCTTTTGAATATCAGCCGCTTCGTGCTTAGCTTTCGCGACTGCTTTTGGGGCTAAATCGTCAAGGATATTAAATACCGCTGATGGCGTTTTAGCCATTTGATTGGCGATAACATAATCAGCCCATGTTTTATATCCCAACAATTTGGCTTTTTCAGCGCGTAAGTGAGTCATTTTCAATACTATTGGACCATTAGTATCCATAGCTCGATGGGCAGAAGTTTCCCATATACGCTGACGTAAGGCTCGATTTGCTAAACTGCCTAATATGGGCTGACGGGTAGTATTGACTAGCGTTATCATGTAACCATCTTTACCATCTTTTTTGGCCGCTGCCGCTAATGAGGCAAGTTGATCGTCCGATAGTCCGGCAAGCTCAGACTTATCAGTGACCAAAATGGTGTCGTTCTTAAAGGATTTCATGATGTTTTGAGAAAAATCGGTCGACAAGGTAGACAACTGAGTGTTGATGTCGCGCATTGCCTGTTTGTCTTGATCGTTTAACTTAGCACCAGCACGAACGAATTGGTTGTAGTAATAATCTACCAAGCGCTGATCTTCTTTGCTTAGTTGATCTTTCATCTTGTATACCGCTTCAACTCGAGCAAATAACTTACTATTTAAATGGATGTTATCAGCATGAGCAGATAAGATCGGCGCCATTTTAGCTTCGATGCGCTGATAATCTTTATCTGAAATTAATCCAGACAAATTGAAGAACACAGTCGCTACACGGTTAAGTAATTCACCAGTTTTTTCCATTGCCACAAGTGTATTTTCAAAGGTGGCAGGTTCAGGATTATTAGCGATTTTATCAATTTCAGCATTATGCTGCTTTATACCTGCATCAAACGCTGGCTCGTAGTCGGCGACGGTAATTTTATCAAACTGTGGCGCTTGATCTTGTAGAGGACTTTTGTGAAACAGCACATTTTCAGTTTGGCTAGCCATAGCTGACATGCTTGAATCAGTTTTTTTTGTCATAGCGGGTTTATTATTGTTCATATCTGATGAACAGGCGCTGATTGCCAATGCCGCAGTGACGGCGGTGGCAAGTAGGGATATACGCATAATTTCTCCAATTTACAGGATAACACCGGTTATAGCAGGGGTTGCCAACCGGCTGAATGTTAAATACTGGTTAACCATACCAAGTTTTAGTCTTATTTAACAAATCTTTTGATCTTGTGTAATTGCACGTTTACCGCAAAAAATGGCTTTTATTCGATACAGTAAGCTTTGATGAAGAGGATTTTAATGCACAGTAGATTCAAGGTGTATCGCAACGTTCATGCTTTGCAACTAGATTAACTGTACTTTCCATTAACCATGCATTCAGAAT
>Ga0316206_1001858_pt1 | contig 16339 bp, 8 predicted proteins | sample 6monthpyrite_MG_FD_204942 | JGI IMG/M metagenome (GOLD analysis project Ga0316206, IMG submission 204942) | Microbial mat bacterial communities from mineral coupon in-situ incubated in ocean water Damariscotta River, Maine, United States -... | ecosystem: Environmental > Aquatic > Marine >... | reverse complement strand
CATCCTGATATCTACCTTGCCGTTCGTATATTAAAGCAGTTTCAACAATAGCTAATTCATCAGATGGATCATTAGAAAGAATTTTTTGGTAGGATTCAATCGCATTATCATAGTTCCCAAGCTCTTTATGTATACTGCCGAGCAAGCGATTAACATCATAAAATGACGGATCAATATTTTGTGCCCGCAATATATATTGTAAAGCATCATCAGGCCTTCGATAACCTATCAATACAGCTGCCATACTACACAAAACCTGAACAGTATCAGACTTAAGTGCAAACGCCTTTTTCAGCACACTCCAGGCTTCATCAAAATTCTCAAGTTGAAGTAGTGCTGCCCCGAGATTTGCCAGTGCCTCCAGGTAATCGGGCTTTAATTTTATAGCCTTATTATACAAAAAAACCGCATTTGTTAAGTCCCCTGACTCTCTATACGCATTAGCTGACAAGTAATAAGACTCAAACAAATCAGGCTGTATATTAATGGCTTTGCTATAACAGTTTATAGCTTCTGCTAAATCTCCCTGGTAGTGAAAAGCAGTACCTAGAACATGCCATGCTTGTGCATGACCTGGATTTATTTTAATAATTTCTGTGCAACAGTCTGCCGTCTTTGTATAAAAACCAAGACGCCTGTTAATCATGGCTAATGTAAGCTTAGACTCTAAATCAGATTTATCCGACTCACAAACTTGTTGATATAATTCCAACGCTTCATTAAACTGATTCTGCCCTAAAAACTGTTGAGCTTTTTTTATTTTAGACTTAGTTAGAACATTCTTTTTTGCCATAGACCTTAGATCTCGTATCATTCCAATATAGAAACAGTTAGCAATGCGACATTGAAGCTACCATTCGCCACTGACTTTAAAACCTTGTGATTTTCGAATATATATAGCGACACCCTGTGAGCTTTAAAAAATTCAAAGTATTTACAAAAATTCAAAACAATACCAAAAGAACAATAATGTTTGTTCAATTTTATTAGACAAAACGGTAGACACCCCCACCTGAATCACACTTAACTGCTTAATGCCTTTTCAATATACTGAACCTGCTTTAGCATATCAATTTCTGATAAATCTTTGATACGCTGCTCAACCAATTCATTCCCTGAAAAATTAAGAACATCATTAAAGGTCTTACCTGCTGTAGAGCTTAAACATTTATCAAATGATTTCACTGTGAATCTTGGGACATCAAGTCGTGAAAGCACCTTTAATTCCTCAAGCCTTAAGTCTAAAGGCAAGCCATTACGAAAAATTGATTGTATTTTAACTCGAATAGCATGAATTTTATTACAGAACCCCACTCCTGTTTTAAGCGCTTCAGGCATAATGCATAAATTATTGATTGATAAATATGAAGATGTTGCTCTAACATTAAAACGAAAATCAGATTGCTTAAGATAACTTAATGGTGACTCATCAGTAAGAAACAGGTCTTTATTATTCATTAAAATTTCATATACTTTCTGAAACCCGTCAGTAATATTTGATTTATATTTTACAGGATCATGCAATGCACAGTTATTTACTGGCAAATGCTGATTTGTTTCAGAATTTGAACAATACCCTACAGCACTTATATCTGCCACATCACCATTGATTCTTTTTTCTGAAATGGGAAAAATGCGTGTATTTATAACTGATTCATAATATCCCGCCTGAACTTCTGAAATAGCTTTATTAATTAAACTTTTATTTTCGGGATCGATATAAATGGGATAAAACATCATTTCATGATCAATAAACAATGGATACTCACCATTAACAATCAAATTATCATGATGATAATCCATACCCCTTGCAACATATAAAATAGCTGAGAGCATACCAACTCTTGTATAAAATCTGCAAATTTCTTCATCATTTTTACAACTTTTATACTGGATATACTTTGCCCACCCGTAATCCCCTTTATCTAAAACGGGAACACATAATAACTTTAACTGTGACTCTAATTGATTATTTACCCAGTCAACAAACTTACAAAATCCATACTCGGCCATAACTGATTTTGGTTTATAAACAATTTTTTCCCCGTTTTTGAATCCGATTATAACAACCATTTGACCTTTATCATGAGGATCTGATAGCCCTAATTGGAATTCAGATATTGCTTTAACAATATTTTCACCTTCTATACTATTACTGCTATCAAACAACAACCTATCAAACTGACTAAAATCATTTAATAATCGTTTAATTAATTTAGATGTTGATTTAACCCAATACCTAGCATGCATTGACAACAATCTCGCCAAAACACTATATTCCTTAAAAAACACCAAAGGTTTTTTATAAAGCTGCTCTACATATTCATCTATACTAATTTCACTTTGTAGATTTTCGTATAAAGAATCTATTGTTGGCGAGCAAATATAAATTAGTTTTTTAGCCAGTTGGTTCTCTAGCTGAACCCTGCATTTATAATCGAGAGATAAATAATAGACATTGGGTAACGACAACAACTCTATACTAGCCGCTTTTACAAAGGGAGTGATGAGTGCAAAATAACAATCACCATTGCCTGACTTATCTTTATTAGAACAATTATATGAAATTCGTTTATATTGCTGAATAGCAGATGAAAACATTATCATCCAGCGCGAAATACTTTTACTATTCGCTCCATTTTCAAAAGGAAATTCTGAAGCTTTAAAAATATTAATATATTTTTTATCGAGCTTTATTTTTTTCATTATTAATTTTTTATAAATCACATATATTACAGAATTCATACTCTACAAATTTTTACGTGACCCCTTTCAATTTTAAGTTAATCTGTTTTTTATTGATTTAAATTTTTTTTTGGAAACAATCATTATAAGCTTCACCACCCCACTAAAAATACATTCCGATTTTAAAAACATACTCATAAAGATAAAAGCATGGTCAAATACTAATATCCAGCTTCTGCATCAAATCATACAATGTAGGCCGACTAACCCCCAACAACTCAGCCGCAGGTGAAACCTTGCCATTAGTATGGTTCAACGCCTTAGTAATCACCTTACGCTCTGCAGACTCACGTACTTCACGCAAGTTAAATGTGTCAACATCTGACAGTTCTTTTGATTTTTTTAATTCAAGGTCTACTGCTGAAATTTGCTTGCCATCAGCCATAACGACTGCGCGTTTAATTCTATTTTTTAGCTCTCGCACATTACCCGGCCAATGGTGGGCTTCGATAGCCGACAGTGCATCTTTAGTAAAACCCTTAAGTTTTTTCCCCATATCTTTATTCATTTGTTCAAAGAAAGTTCTGGCGAGTAATAATGCATCACCCTCCCTTTCTTTTAAAGGCGGTATTTGAATCGGTATTTCATTAATTCGATAATAAAGATCTTCACGGAACTCTTTGTTTGCAATTTTTTCTTCAAGGTTCTGGTGAGTCGCACATATCACCCTAACATTTACCGGAATCTCTTCACGGCCACCAATACGTTCAACAACGCGCTCCTGTAAAAAACGTAAAAGCTTGGCCTGTAATGGCATTGGCAGCTCACCCATTTCATCTAAAAACAAGGTACCACCTTCTGCATATTCAATTTTACCGAGCGTTGTTTTAGTTGCACCGGTAAAGGCGCCTTTCTCATAGCCGAATAATTCGCTTTCGAGTAAATTTTCAGGTATGGCTGCACAATTTATTGCTACAAAACGGCCAGTAATCGAAGGATTTTTACCGTGCAACGCACGAGCGCATACTTCTTTACCCGTACCACTATCCCCGAGCAATAAAACCGTTGCATCTGATGGTGCCACTTTTTCAACTCGCTGACATACCGTTTGCATCTGAGGACTATTTGCTATCATACCTTCCATAGGTACATCAATGTGCTCCATGGTTAACCTTCGGTTTTCTTCTTCTAGCTCAAAGACATGATATGCACGGGTAACAATCTGGTTTAGTAACTCAGAATCAATGGGCTTTTGATAAAAATCATAAGCCCCGGAAGCAACGGCTTTAACCGCATTCGAGCGCTCATCATTTCCACTGACTACAATCACTTTTGTATTAGGCGCAATCGAAAGAATTTCTTCAACTGTAGCTAAGCCTTCTGAGGAACCTTCAGGGTCAGGCGGCAGACCTAAATCGACCGTGGCAACTGAAGGGTGTTCTTTAGCGATAATTTTTAAAGCCTCTTGCCTGTTTCCAGCAATAAAAACTTCAAAATCGTCGAAACTCCATTTCATCTGTTTTTGTAAACCCGGGTCGTCTTCAACGACTAGAATTTTTTTAGTGTTTTCCATTTGCACCGCTATTTACATTTTTTATTGAGCATTGATTCTGCAATAGTTTTTTAGACTACGCAAGATGAAAGTGTCGGTTTTTTTTACTATTGTAGTGATTGATATCTCACTAATGAAAGAATAAAAAAAGAATATTATTATTAACTAATATTGCGGTGATTTTTAATTTATATGATTCCAAATAAATAACTTTTTATAGTTTTTACTGCTGCCCCTTTAACTAAAAAAGCTTGTCATCTTTGATATATTTTTGGAAAAACTTCATTATGAATACATTCCCTGATCATCAGTCAATGTTTTATGAATAGCCACTTCTAATTGCGCTTTTCTCTTTCATTCAAATGTACAATTTGAGGGTTTTTTGTAATTTCCTGTGACGAGCTTAGGGGTATGTGCAAACGAAAAATACTGCCTTTGCCCGGAAGGCTTTCAACATCTAACTGGCCTCCCAGTTTATGCACGTATTCACGCACCTGAAATACGCCAATACCCATAGTGCCTTTAGTTGACTCAAACGGCTGGAAAAGACGATCATGTATAAAGGCTTCATCCATTCCCTCACCGGTATCTTCCACCTCTATAATGGCATATTCGCCTTGTGTTTTTAACCGAACCGTTATGCTTCCCATATCGTCTGTTGCATCCTGCGCATTTTGTATAATATGCGCAAGGTTAGCTGCCATACGATCTTTATCGGCAGTAACCATCACATTCTGATTAAGACAGTTCAAAACAGGAATGGGTAATACACCGGTTTTAGAGCAATTTCGCAAACTTTCTTCAAGTAGTTCACACAAGCACAACGGTGTAAACTGATCGCCTTCTGCGCCTTCTCGTAAACGCAACAGCAACCGATTCATTTTATTAACTGAGTTTTCAACCGTTACAATCGCATCATCGATAAACATCGGATTATTTTTGTGTTTAGCGGCATTAGACACCACCATCGAAAGTTGGCCCATCATATTTTTAACATCATGAACAATAAACGCCGATAAGCGATTAACCTCTTCAAAGCGTTTTGCGCTAACCAGAGCTTGTGCAGCCTCAAATTGGGCAAGATGGCTTGCCGCCTGCCGACCTGCTGTCTTTAACAGGTCGCTATCTTCCCAGTTATAATAGCGCTCGTGTGCTGGAGAGCGAAGCAGCACAACAAAGCCCATCATATGATCTTGCAACATAAGTGGCACAATAAGCCAGGCCCGCTTATTAGCAGAAATCCATTCAGGTATATCTAAAGGCCCGAGTCGAGTATACATTTCTGGTTCGCTATTATATTCATCCAGACTAATCACAAATTGATGTTCAGTGAGAAACTGAATAAAAGTCGAATTGACAGGTTCACGAATATTGGTGCCCGTGTAGTTCCAACGCTCATCAGATTCAAAGCAACCATTCTCCCGCTCCATCATCAACAACCCGCCAGGGCTGTCAATAATTTGAGCCAATGAACGAATCGCTCGTAAGTAAAGACTTTTAGAGGAATTAGTATCGGTGGACAGCGTTCGAATAATTCTTAACCACTCTTCACGATAATCATATTTATAATGGAAAAAATGCTTGTCAATCGCGACTCGTAAGCGCGAGCGTATTTTTCCCGAAAAGAAAAAAACGGCAAGTGTCATTACAGATGCAAATAGAAAAGTCGCCTGCGCAACAACCCCCCACTCACCGCCCATATCACGCACATAATAGCCACCAAAGCCGATAAAAATCAGGTATGCACCGGAAGCTAATAACGTTGTGGTATGAAAAACCATGCGCCGAGATAAGAAGACATCAATTGAGTCATTACCCAGTGACCACTGCATTTCACGCTTAATCGCCATCGCAATTAAAGGCACTACCATTGCGTGAATAAAGCCCCGGGCATTCCATAATTCATTGTCAATACGCTGAAACAAAAAGGCATCGGAATATAGGTAAAAGTCATAAGCGAACATCCCGCCAATGCCAATCCACAAATATTTTAATGCCCATTGATGCTCGTCTGCGGTATTTCGATATAACTGCTCAACAATAACAATACCGCCAATTGAAATGAGCAAGTGCCCGATTAAAACGTCATTACCCGCGATTAGTTCGAAGAATGAACCACCGGACACACGATATAAAACCAGCAGCATTAAGCCAATAACAAACGCGGTTAAACCGGCGAATGCCATTTTAAAATGTGTATTTACCTGATCAGATGATTTGTATGCTGTACGCAGCATAACCAGCAGAAATGCGAACCAGGCGAGTGAACGAAATAGCTCGAGCAATAAAGTTGATTCGAGTAAATAGGATGTACTTTGCGTGCTTCCATAAGCCGCCTGATACGTTACTGAACCGGACCAGATAGCACTGGTTAGTGCTGCCACAGCCAGCATAAATTTTGGCAGATTGTCATGCCTGCCAGTCAGCATCACCAATCCCAGTATTAAAAACAGGACTGTTGCAATGCCAAAGCTGATGATTTCAATGATCATTAACTAATTTAAGTATCCATTTTAAAGATGTTATTGAGAAATGATTATCTCACTTTTTATAGCTAGTTTAGCTAGTTTTTATTAATCACGCTCAAACCTATTTAAATTTTTTGTAGGCGCGCCATAAAAAGCACACCTACAATCGTCAAATATTTATGCGGCGCAAGTCGTCTAAGCGAGTATATCTGCGTATACTTTTTAAGTTTTAGACGAACTTCTAATTTAATTTATATAACTAAATCGACTTCAATAGCTCCGCAGCGTTATCTTTACCTGGAAATTGCTGTTTACTTGATGCTGCAATTTCCAAATGTGATTTGGCTGCTGCTTTATCGCCCATTTCGTACAGAGCATAGCCAAGGTGATATCTAAACACGGCAACCTTTGGCGCTTTTTCAACTATTGGCTTTAATATCTCTATCGCCTTAGCAATATTTCCTGATTTCGCATACGCCCAGGCTAAAGTATCCTGTAAAGCAGGTTGTTGTAGTTTTTCAAAGCCTTTAGCAATCTCCAGCGCTTTAGGTAAATCTGAATCAGTACCATGATCTAAAAGTAGTGATGAATAATTATTTGCAGCAAGCTTATTGCCCGGATTTATCGTTAAAACTTCCCGGTATACTTTCATTGCAGCAATATATTCATTCTTTTTTTCATAGATAGCTGCGATTTGCATTTGTGCAGGTGTTTTGTTTTTAATTTTAGTTAATGCATCCTGGTACACAGCTAGTGCTTTATCAATGTTATTTTCAACCATATATGAACTAGCTAAACTTGCATATGGAACCATCCAGTTTTCTGCTGCTTTTGCAGCCTGTAAAAACTTTTCACGTGCTTCAGGTATCTTTTTCTGTGTCAAGTAAACTTGACCCAACAATAAATTAGCGACTGGATCATCTGGTTTTTTGTCCAATTTTTTCTGAAGTCGCTCAGTCGCTTTTTGCGGTTGTTTATTGGACATGTAAGTTTTTATAATTAGCTGTAAAGGTTTAAATTTGTCCCTTGATTTTTTATAGGCTTTTTCAAATTGCTCAACAGCTTGAGGCATTTTACGCTTTGATAAAAAATATTGACCTTTTATAATATTAACTTCGGCTTTTGAAGCATTCGACTGCTCCATCATATCTAATAATGGAAGCACTTCAGATTCTTTCCCCTGAGAAGCTACAATTTTTAACTTAATACTCATCAGGTCATAGCTATCTTTAAAATACGTTAACGCTTTATCAACCACGCTTATCGCTTCATCAATGCGACCCTTACTCCCTAGATAGCGCGCATAATTTACATGTACCTGATCATTAACAGGATTTGATTCAATGGCTTTTTTAAGTTCATTTTCTGCTAGAGAACTTTCGTCATTTAGCTCATGTGCCTGCGCTAAGAGCAATGAAGCCTCGGCATTTTTGGGGTTGTTTTTAACTACCGTTCGTAAACCATTAATAGCCGATACCGCATCCAGGTTTATCAAAGCCAGCTTACTTGACATTAACAAAGCATCATTATTATTCGGATACTCCGCAATAACTTCGTCAATGTAGTTTTTAGCGCCTTGCTGATCACCCTCTTCTAACAAATATTTTGCCAATTGATTCCTGGCATTTACACCCTCCACCTCATTAGGTCTCTCTTTGATAATTTGCTTCAGAGCAATTTTAGCTTCGTCACGTTTTCCAATTTTATCGTAAAACGTAATCTGGGCAAATTTCAAATCATATAAATCCGGTTTGTTTTGAATAGCTGCCTTAAGTTCATCTTCAGCTTTTTTCAGACTTATACGAGACGATATCATTTCAACTAAAATCAGGTACCGTTGCGCATCCTCATCGTCCTGTTTAATCGCAGACCTCAATATAGACTCTGCCTTTTCAATCTGATCTGATGTGGCATAAAATGATGCTAAAGCCACCTGTAATGAATACTTTTCTGGCTCAATTTTAATCGCCTGTTTCAAATATTTTTCAGCTGCAGGATAATCTTTATTTTTAGCTAGTAATTTTGCCAGGGTAATTCGTAATGGTATATTTTTAGTGTTTTCTGAAACCCCTTTATCAAGCAATAAGATTGCTTTATTTTCTTGTCCTTCATGCAAGTAGATATTAGCTAACAGACTTAGACCTTCAACCTGCTGCATATCTTCTTTTACAACCAGTTCTAACGTTTTTTTGGCATCAGCCTTAGAGCCAGCTTTATATTTTATAGTAGCTAAAATAACCTTAACTTCAGTATTACCTGGCTGAGCTTGCTTAACTTCAGCCAATAATTTTTTTGCCTGTCCAATATAATCATCCGTTCCAGCAATCACATAAATTTTAGCCAGTTTAACTTTTGCCTCTGCATACGCAGGATTTAACTCAATCGCTTTCTTATAATTACCTAACGCCTTACCCAGCTCCTTATTTTTTTCTTCCAACTGCCCCATATAAAAATAAGCATCGGCAAACTTTGGGTCAATCTGTAGAACATTTTTAAATTCTATTTTAGCCTTATCATAATTTTTTTCTTCAAGATAAGTTTTACCCTTTTCTAAATACTTCGCCTTACGCTCATCTGCACCGCCGCATGCCACTAATGACAACACAAAAATTGACGCCACTGTGTATTTTGCTAACCCTGTAATAAAATGCTTCATTAACAATTTCCTGCCCTTTTAAAATTTTAATTAATATATTTTGTTATCACGATTGTAGCGATCAAATGCATTCACGCAGTTGAGATAGCTTTATAAGATCCCTTTAAAGGTATCTGGGATTTACACGCTATAAATTTCAAGCCATTTAATATTTCTATATGGTTTTTAAAGAACAAAAATATCAAAACCCTCTAAACACAATAATTGATAAAGCCCCGAGGGTGCCTATTCTCATCAAATCCCAGCCCCGCGCCTTTAACCCTAAGATAGCCTCAGCAGCATAAAACATAATAACCAACTTTACAGCCATTTCACCTATACCGCTATCACCTAAATGTGCTTCTGGGAGGTTTGGCACAATTATGACAATGATAATCACTAAATAATCTAACGGGGTAATTAAAAATGTTTTCTCATACGAAAACCTGACTCGTAATGCAAACGCAATCGCAACCACTAAATATAATGAGTTGCTAATATTTATAAGCTCTACAAAGCCATCCCCCATTGGCATTAAATAAACGGCCATGACCGAGACGATATAAATAACCGCTTTCTCTAACAGGTCCGCATACTTTAGTTTCATTGCGAAGCCAAGCAGTAGCAGAACTATTAAAATGGTGGCAAGTACCGCCATATCGACTTCTACCTGCTCAGTAAAGACAAATGCAATAACATAAAGCAGGGGCACTACAATCTTTAGAACCTGAGTGGGAATAGTGGTAAGCAAGCCTTTCGACCTCAGCATTCCAACCACTCGCTTCAATGCAGATTGCTTACTGTCTGCTTGTGAGTGAAACGACCATTTAGTTATACGCGACAGATTAAACGCCCCCAATACACAAGCGCTCATAACGAGATAGATAATGAATAGCAGCGTATCCGACTCATACATCATAAAATAGGCAACCGCAATAAGAGCACTTTGTACGAGATATATAATGAAAACCGCTTCGTAGTGATCAAAGCCAATATCGAGTAATTTGTGGTGTATGTGATTTTTATCCGGTGAAAATGGCGAACGTCGTTCATAAATGCGCTGCCCCATCACCGCCATGGTGTCTAAAATCGGCAAGCCTAAAATGAATAACGGAATAAGCGGGCTCATTGCAGAGTTAACCGACTGGGTTAACACAATCACCAGCACACCCAGGCTAAAGCCCAGAAACTGACTGCCTGTATCACCCATAAATAAGCGAGCCGGATGGGTGTTGTGCCTTAAAAAACCCAAAATAGAACCGGCAATTGCCATAGAGATAAGCACTACCATGTGGCCATTAGCATCAAAGGCCAGTAACGCGATAATACTAATGCTAATTAATGATGAGCCGCCAGCCAGTCCATCGAGACCGTCCGAAAGATTGATGGCATTGGTAATACCCACTAAAGCAAAAATGGTTAACGGAATCGCTAAATAGTCAGGAATATGCCCATCGACAAAGGGAAATGTACGCACGATCACATCTCCCCAAACAACAACAATGATAACCGCCAACAACTGGCCCAGGAATTTAGTTTTATAATTGAGATCACATTTATCATCCCACAGGCCAAAGCCCCATATGATCATGAAAGCGACCAGTATGGCAATGAATTGCTGGTCTAAATCGGCGAGTAAAATAATGGAAAAAACACTGCCCAACACCATAGCAATGCCCCCTACTCGGGGAATTGCCTGGGTATGTACTTTGCGTGCATCAGGTATGTCAATGGCACCAATTTTATCCGCCCATTTCATGATAGGAGGAATTAGGATCATAGTGACGACAAGTGAAACGATAAAAGCAAAAATATACAGCACTTTCTACTTACCTGGTACAAACTCGGGAAGAATAGGCGCAATTTTTCGACTGAAGTCTTCCAGGCGTTTATCCGCAATAGATATATCCTGACCAGGCTTTAATATTGTAGTTAATCGCATTAATGCACCATCGGTTCGATGTAAATTCATCGAATCCCAGAACAGCCACCACTTCATCATGTATTCATTGGTCACAACGCGTCCACGCTGTTGAAACCAGTAATAAACCAGCTGCCTGGATTCGTCTTTTTGAATCACTAACCGATTAACCTTGAGCTGCACACCGTCAACCGCAGCGCCTTCCACTACTTTCTGAGTAAGACTCGCGATACGCCAGCCACCACCGGGTATGCATGAGCGTGGAGAGTGGGCAGATGCACCTTTCTTTTGCGAAGAATAATACGCCGAGTATAAATTAACAGTGCCATTATCTTCACCCACATAATCGTTCATTACATAATCGGTAAGCTTTAATGCATCAATAAAAATTTGCTCTAAATAACCGGTTTTACCCTGCCAGCCATCTACAGCAATCGGGAACTCGACATATGCCTTACGTTCAGGCTCAACTTCAACCTGCTCTGGTATAGTAAACACACTCACGGCTACCAGCACGATAATGGCAAAAGAAGCATAAAAAGGCTTAGGAATTTCACGATAAGTGACTTCAGCTTCTTTAGGTGTAGGCTCAGGAAAATCCAGGCCAAAGGCTTCTCGCAATGGCAACTTATCTTTACCAATGCTGGCTAGCACCCACATTTCCGCTATCAAAATGCCAATACAGCTCATAAACACAGCCCAGCCTTCAAAATCATGAAGCACACCTTCAGCCATTTGAGGTCCCCAGTACTCTACTGTTACACCTATTGCGCCGATTCTTAGGCTGTTCATTAATATTGTGATAGGGATAGATGACAAAAATATGATGGCCTTTTTCCAGAAAGAGCCTGTGAAAAAATAAGCAGAAATAAAGGCCAGGGTCATTAGTGGAAATAAGTAATTTAAACCGCTACAGGCTTCAACTACCTGGAGTTTATACACCCCTAAATCAATAACATTGCCTTCAAGAAATACACTAATATCGAACAGGCGTATTACGGCAACGCCTATTTCTGATGAAATAAGCTGTAACTGGGAAGATAAATTATTAAAGATAAAGTTTGGAAGCGGAATCATGAAAAACAACATGATCAATGGAACAAATATAATTTTGAAGCCTTTTCGCCCCATCAGAGTTAAAGCAATACCAAAAACAGCTATGACAAAACCATATTGAATAATAGTGTAAAGCGAGCTTAACTCACCGGCATAGTATAAAAACAAACCAAAGAGTGTTAACGCAACACCTAACCAGGAACCATTGAATTCAATTTTTTCTAGTTTGTCACTTTTTTGCCATATTAAGAAAAGTGTAATGAATGGAATTATGTAGCCATGGCCGTATTCTTCTCGGTTAGACCACCATTTCTCCATTAAAAGAAGACCATCAAGATATACGAAACCAAGAATTAACAAAGAAGTACTTAGCGCGCCCCAGAAAAGTGTATTTTCTTTCCAAATCGACAACTGATTATTACTCACTTAATATTTTCCCTTAATAAAATTATCGTTTATTCACAAGATCTAACATAATCTCTTCAAAACGTTGTGCTAACACTTTTCTATCGAAGTATTTAGAAACGTATTGATAGCCACTTTCTGCATATTGATTATAATTGTCTTCATTATCTGCTAGTTTTACAACTGCTGCAGCTAACGCTTGTGCATTTTCAGGCTCAATGGTTATACCACTATTACCCGCTTCAATCATAGCTTTAACTTCACCCTCAACACCCAAAACTATTGGCTTTTTCATCGCCATGCTTTCAAATATCTTAGAGGGTATAACCGTTTTAAATAAGTCTGATTTTTTAAGCAGAACAAGACTTACGTCTGAAAGCGCCCATAACAAAGGCATTTTGCTCTTATTTTGTTGCTCGAGCATTATAACATTATTAATATTTTTGTTTTCTTTTAGCTTCAATAACTTATCTTTTTCAGCGCCATGGCCGACCATTAAAAACACAATATCATTTCGATGACTTAGTATATCAGCAGCCTCTAATATTGTTTCTAAATGATGCGCCATTCCATGAGTACCAACATAAGAAGCAACAAAACAATTTACAAGCACATCACCAAATTCATTTGTTTTATCTATCGCATCAGGCACATAAAAATCTAAATCGACACCATTTTTAATAACCGTAATCTTTTCTTCAGGTACACCCTTATCTAGCATATACGATTTAAATGCATCGGTAACCGGGACAATATGATCAGATTTTCTATACACCAGCATCTCAAGATACTCTAATGCTTTGATTATCGCTTTATTCTTAATTGCACCAACAGCAACAATAGATTCAGGCCAAAGATCTCTTATTTCAATAATCCAGGGTTTTCTTCGAAATAACTTTACAAAGAGCCCAGCCAGACCACAAAAAAACTGAGGCGATGTTGAAACAAATACATCATGTTTAGGAAGAAACGGTATAAACAAAATAACCGAAATTAAATATGAAATGTAGTTAAGCGTCCTTTTAATAAAACCCTCGTTGGCTGTGATATAAGTCCATAGTCTGATGACATGAATACCATCAACAACTTCACGCTGGTATAGCTTATTTTTATAACCTGGATACACCTGCCCCTGAGGGTGATTAGGTACACAAGTAACCACCGTTACATCATGCCCATGTTTAACCCACTCTTTACAGTGTTCATATGTTCTGGATGCTGGCGCATTAACTTCGGGTGGGAAATAGTGCGTAAAAAAAAGTATTTTCATAAATATTATAATGCTTCTATCATATATTCTTGCTGCACAGGGAAATCGCCTTTATATAACAAACGAATAACCCTGTTCTTTTGTTTTACTCCAAATTCTGGGTAATACCAACCATCATCTAAATGGACTACTACATTATCAGAAAATGAAATACTTGCTAATTTTATATTGTCTTTAATAAAAAAATAGCGACCTGCTTCATTAATGCAGCCAATATCAGGATGCAAATGAATAAAGTTATTCACTTCATGGCTTCCACTGCCAGTAGCAGTATCTTTAATCACCCATTGTTTGCTACTTTGCTCTAACACTCGAGTATGCACTACTTTTGTTGCGCCCGACCAATAGGGTGAATAACTTCCTGTAAAAACACACCTACCTTCATCCTCTTGTACTAATGATGCACAATGTACTTCTGCTCTTCGCGCAACTCTAAATTGACCCCATACTTCTGATTGCTCCAAACCATCAATTTCAATAGTGTTATGGGCCCTTGTTGATCGGCAATACTCACGATCATCTCCATTTTCATAGTCATGCACACCAGTATCAACAATGACTCTTATACCATTAATAGCAAGCTCATAACTGAGTAAATCACAATGAGTATGCCCTGGCTGATAATCCGGTGAAACAGAACCACAATCTATAACACACATATCGAGATTGTTTTTTATAATAAAATAACCACTACTGGCTAGAGTATTGATCGCATTTCGTGACGAACTATCATTAATATGTTTATAATTGAGTACTTGATTCGCATACTCAAATATCAAATCAGGATGCGGGGCGATTTTAAATGCTGAGTCGTTTAATAGAGGAATATTACCATCGGGCATGAGTATTTGATTTAAAAAATCAAGCATCAATACCATTTTATCATTTAAGTATGATGTTTCGTTTGCAGAAATATTAAGAGAATTTGAATTTATTAGATTCACGATATCTAGATAGTCCTCAACAGCTATCGAATGATACATCGGGCTTTTTTCATAATGCCCCCCATCATCTAACACTTGTTCGTCTATCTCTTCAAGCAGAATTTTTTTACCTTGTTGAAACCATTTTTTAGAACTTTTACCATTTAAATATGCACCCGCAAAAAAAATCCCCTTACCATTTTTCAAATAGTGATTGGCAAGAATGTGATATTCTATTGAATTAGAAAGAACGTGAGCTTGTTGATACAAACTTTTCAACCATGCATCCGGTACACAGTTATTTTTGTAGATTATAAAGTATTTAACCCAATTCACTAGTCGTAGTGATATAGGATAAGCCTCCCAGGCATCTTCTTTTAAATTATAACTAGCCTGAATCCAGTCATCTATGAGCTTATCCTTAGTTTGCTCTGATGCTCCTGTATCAAGTAAATAGTCAAAATAATGAAGATTATATCGCCATAACTTGGGCTCATCCATGCATGCCCAATCACTTATATATTCAAAGCTTCTTTTCTGATTTAGAAAACAAACCGAATCATTATCAATTTTATTTTTATAAACAATAGGCGCTATCAAATTTAACGGATGACACGACACATCACTAATATTAACGATTTTCTGGTTGCCAGAAAATCGTCTAATAAAATTAAATATAAATTGTTTAAATTTGAGATGCCTTACTGTATTTACATACAGTAAGAGTTTTTTTAAAATCTTCATCCATTTACTTTTCTAGAGACTCTGCAATTTCAATACTGATTCTTGAAACTTCCATGAGTTCTTCAAATGAGATTGGAGATGATTTGCCTTCTCTTACCGCATTAACAAACTCTGTGGCACAAGCCTGGTTACCCTTGTCTTGTGACCACAAATTCATCTTGTTAAACCCAGGCCATGAGTACCCCTTAAGCTTGCGGAAGTTATCCAGCTGTAAAATACCACCACCACAGAACACTTCTAAACGTTCTTTCGGAAAGGATTTATTACCATTAGCAAGATAATGCACGGTACCAAATGATCCATCTTCAAAACTAAGCGTAATACTGACTTTGTCATCACAAATTTCAATACCAGGCGCTTCACCCATCATCATAGCCTGGTAACCGGTAATTGGAGAGCCTGCTAAAAAGCGTAACAAATCGATAAAGTGGCAGCCTTCACCAATAATACGACGACCACCCAACACTTTATCCTGTGTCCAGTGATCCGCTGGAATCGCACCTGCATTCACCGTCATAATAAATGACTTAGGCTCTTTGGCCCTTTCGAGCAGTGACTTAATTTTCTGCATTTGAGGAGAAAAACGACGATTAAAACCCACCATCAATAGCGGATTATCACCACGACTCCACGCATCTTTATATGCGCCTTCAATAGCCGTCAGCTCATCAAGTTTCAAT